>Ga0325410_1002419_pt1 | contig 20969 bp, 14 predicted proteins | sample PopdelMetagenome_16_FD_206182 | JGI IMG/M metagenome (GOLD analysis project Ga0325410, IMG submission 206182) | Populus deltoides microbial communities from Bellville, Georgia, United States - Xylem-PdIQD-R3 | ecosystem: Host-associated > Plants > Phyllosphere > Stem > Wood/Secondary xylem... | reverse complement strand
CTAAGAAGTTCTGTCTAGGAGGTTGGGTTTTAAGCGGGACCAGTGTGACCCCTCCAATCTTTCCTGGGAACTTGCTTAGTGGAAGGATTATCCATACGGTACTATTTTCGTATATATAGCAGTTTGTAATGAAACAGTTGAAGACTAGCAGGATGACGGCACAAGGGAACAGTTGGGTTCTGTATGATCAAGGATCTGATGAAGTGGTGATTTCTCCAAAGAAGTTAGATTCGATGACTGTGATTTCTCGAGGGGAGAATTGATGAAGACCCTGATAATGGTAGAGAAATACAGCAAGGGATAAAGATTGGCACCCTATTTTTGACTTGGACAGGTGTTGTGACAGGATGAGCTGCTGTCAAACATAAGCAAGGAATAGGGAGAAATCTGGAGAACAGAAATTGCACGAGGGCACACGGAGATTGTGCAGGAGTACCCGTAGGATCCAACGAGGTACTGTAATGAGACAACAGGTGCAAGGAGAAGAAGTGTTCCCAGATGAAGCTCAGAGCAGAGACTGTTAAAGTTTGTACAACAGGAAGTCTCTTATGCTCTTGATGAAGACAACAGGCGAAGACCTTTCCAATGCATGCAAGGATGGAAAGAGAGCTGTTGCAGAGGCACCTAATTGAGGGGGTGCAAACGCCTGTGATAAAAGGCAACCGCCTATGATGAAAGGCGAAGACACCAAAGAGAGTTGGTGTAGGTGGAGCTGTCAAGCAGAAAGGCATAGAAGCTCCAAACATAGAAATCGAGGTGGAGGATTGCGAGGAGTATACCGCAACTTTCTCTTTCTATGTAGTTAGTGGCAGTAATCTCTCCCATAAGTGCACATGGTGGTAGAGACTTTTGGAGCCACTTTGAAGCATCTCAGCTGAAGGAGGATGCGGCCACCTATGAAAGGTGAAGACATCTTAGATGGAAGGTGTGTGACGGCCATGATAGGAGCCCGGATCAGACCGCCCCATGACAACGGGCGAAGACACCTTAGAGAAGGTGTGAGGGCCATGATAGGAGCCCCAGTTCAGACCGCCCATAACAACGGGCGAAGACACCTTAGAGAAGGTGTATGGGCCACGATAGGAGCCCAAGTTCAGAACGCTCTAGAGCCAATGTAATGGCTAGATATGAGTGGACAGGTGTATAGCCAATGAAGTGGCTATGATGAGTATGAAGACAAATGCAGGATTGACTTTCATAGATATTGCCCCCATGCTAAAGATCAATGAGCTAGAAGACATTTGCCTTGGACAATAAGTGTGTGACTTGTGGAGCATTAAGACGCGGCTACTATGAAGAAGCAGAAGGGCATGCGCAGGTTTCGAGAACGAGTTGACTCTTGTCAAGGTGGTGAGCTCGGTAAAGGCATTGTAATACTCAGTATCAAGACAGATATGGATCAACCTTTAATGGGCTGCCCCCATGGTTAAAGGTGGAGAGCTACCTAGACTCTTACGACTAAGAGCGAGAGACTCACGGAGAAGTAAGGCGTGGTTCCTAGGGTGGAACAGAGGGCAGGCGCAACTCCTGGATGAGTAGACTCTTGGAAGAGTGGTGAGCTCGTGATCGTATTGAGATACTCAGATAATGACTGTTGCACTTGGAAATAGAAATTTGCGTTTGAGGGGGTATTGTAAGCCTTGGTGTAAGGCTTAATGAATCATTCTGGACCGAGCATGGTTGATACGCTCGAAGGGGAATGCAGTGTGTCCTAGAGATAAGCGTTAACACTTTTCAGATGTGAAGTGACAGACCATCTGGTTGTAGTGATCCTTTTGTGTGAGAAAAGGTGTGCTTTGGTAACTCTGGTGATTGAAAGGTTTGGCGAGTACCTGTAAACTTGGCCAGAGACGCTCTCGGAATGGTAAGCTTGGAAGAGCTGCAAGATACAAGTTTGTGCTGAAGAAGCAAGAGGACAATTGCCCATATAAATGTCAAAGGGGGTGATTGTTGGGATTTGCCATTATTGGGCAACCTACCCTAAGGAGTAGGGTTACCATTTGTCAATGGTAGTTGCACCCACCATTGACAAATGTATCAACCCATGTGCAGCTGCTGTTGTTGAAGAAGAGAAGCCACCATACTTGCCTATTTATAGGCATACGTGAGAGAGCAAAATGAGTAAGAGAGGTGTGAGAATGTGAAGAGCTGCAATGGCAGCAGCCTTGCTGCCATTGCAGCAGCTGCAAGTGCAACAATGAGAGCTGGGAGTAGAGTTTGAGTGAAGTGATCCTCCTCCTCCATGTATATCCTTTCTCTAATCTCTAATAAAATGGACTCTCTCCCGTGGATGTAGGCGGTTTTGCCGAACCACGTTAAATATTGTGTCAGTGTGCTTAAGCCTCCTATGAGCAAATATCAGTACACCACCGGTCCGCGCATGGGGGAGTCGGGATTCCCCAATAATACTATCTACTAACCGACCAAAATAAAATTAAAAGCGTTACACCAACACCATCAACTGTCACGAAAGGAATGTCAACCAATAATATAAGAGAAGCATTAATAAAGTGACATATGTGTGCAGTATTGAAGCTGCAATAGTGTGACGGGGAATCAACAAAGGAAAGGGAAGGTTTCAAATAAAGTTTCAAAAGTTCAGCAATTTTGGAAAGTTTCTAAAGAACATGTTTTCTAAACAGAGAAGGTGCCACCCCTCACTCTGTGTTGTCTCAACCAAGAGAGAAAGAGATTGGTAAAAAAAGAGAAAGAGAGGACACAGAGTGAGGGGTGGCACCTTCTTTGACACCTCAAGAGAGAAAGAGAGGACACAAGATCAATGATGGGTCAAAAAGCAGGTTTTATGAAGCCCACGTGCACCCTCCTAATCTTAAACCCCACCTCCACCTTACATGTCTTAACTTTCTTTAGATGAATTGGTGAATGGGAAGCAGACATGTTCAACATGTTCTTTAGAAACTTTCCAAAATTGCTTAACTTTAGAAACTTTATTTGCCTCAAGGTGTTACCCTTAATTAATTTTGGCAACATGTCAATTATAAGGTTGTGTCGTGATTATTATTGGAGGTCCAAATTTTGGGAGTTGCCTTTCCGTTCACATTCAACAGCGACCATTTCACAATTAATAGATCCAGTCAGAGCCTATAAGCAGCCTTAAATACCAGCATTAAATCCCAACCACCAGTAGTCTCATAAAATACAGTGATTTCACACGGCAAGGAAGTGGTTGCGAAAGGAACATCAGCCACTATCATAAGAGGTGCAATGATTTGGCATACGATCAAAATCCAGTATCATACTGTTAATTATTCGAGGCATTTTCTTATACTTTCAATTACAGTCTTCAGTGCTTGATATAAAGACTTTATACTATGTTAAGAACTCACACACAATCTAAGCTTTTCGGTAGGGCTTTTCGTATTTTGTTTTATTTATTTTGGATGATAATCAAGTGACATTACCCTAAAAGAAATCACAAAAGTGTTAAAATAAGTTATATTGATTATGCTTTTGAGTTTGTCTAGAATAAGTTATGGAGGACCTATTCTATAGGAAATACCTATTCTGTAGGAGTTCCATCCACGTCTTAGATAGTGGAGATTTGTTTGTTACTCTGTTACTATTTTCTTGCTTCTGTTGCTATTTCCTTGCTACTGTACAACCTATTTAAAGGTTTGCTATTGATTGATTCAATACACTGAGTGCATTAGTCTTCTATTTATTCTTATTTACGTAACAGTGGTATCAGAGCCTCAAATAGAAGAGAAAGTGTGAGAGTCTCAAAAAACAGTGTCCACAAAATAGTCAACAATAGCAGCAGCTTTCTTTTATTAACTGTTTTCTATTTTGCAGAAATAGAAATACGATGGCAGAGACAAATTTTGTGCAGGCAGCAATCCCTTGTTTCGATGGTCACTATGATCATTGGAGCATGCTAATGGAGAATTTCTTACGATCAAAGGAGTACTGGCAGGTGGTCGATTCTGGGATAGCAGAACCAGAAACTGGAATCATTTTAACAGAAGCTCAACTGACTGAGCTGAGCAGCCTGAAATTAAAAGATTTGAAGGCAAAGAATTATTTATTTCAGGCCATTGATCGTTCAATCTTGGAAACAATTCTTAGCAAAGATACTTCCAAGCAAATATGAGATTCTATGAAGAAGAAATATCAAGGCTCTTCAAGAGTAAAACGTTCACAACTCCAGGCCCTCAGAAGAGATTTGGAGACTTTATAAATGAAGGATGGAGAATCAGTCACTGAATATTGTGCAAAGACCATGGGGATATCAAACAAAATGCGGTTTCATGGTGAAAAAATGAATGATACGGTAATTGTTGAAAAGATTTTACGTTCCTTATCATCAAAGTTTGATTATGTTGCTTGCTCAATCGAAGAATCTAAAGATATAGAAGCTCTTTCTCTTGATGAACTTCAAAGCTCATTATTAGTACATGAGCAGAAGATGAAACGAAGCACAATCACAGAGGAGCATGCTTTGAAAGCTTCTACATTTACTAAATCCTCACACATAAGAGGAAGAGGTAGAGGCAGAAGTCGGGGCAGAGGATATCGTGACAACAAAGATGGAGGCAGAGGAAGAGGACGTGAACAACCATTTGGCAGAACTAATGTGGAGTGCTACAGGTGTCACAGACTTGGTCATTATCAGTCTGAATGCTATACTAGATTGCCTCATAACAAAGAAAAGTGGTAGAAATCAAACTTTGCAGAGAACAAGGAAGAAGAAACTTTGTTGATGGCATTCCATACGAAGGATAATATCAGTGAACCAGATGTTTGGTACTTAGACACCGGCTGCAGTAATCACATGTGTGGTAGTAAGTCTTTCTTCTCTAATCTCAATGAAGAATTTCATACTACTGTGAGCTTTGGTGATCATTCTAAAGTTGATGTTATGGGCAAGGGTGATATTCAAATCAGAACAAAGAAAAATACAATTGAGACTATCTCAAATGTTTTTTGTATTCCTGATTTGAAAAGCAATTTACTTAGCTTGGGACAGCTGCAAGAGAAGGGCTACGTGACTACAATAAAGAATGGTGTTTATGAAATTTATGATCCTACAAGGGGTCTAGTTGCTCATGCTAAAATGACACCAAACAAATTATTTCCGCTGCTAATTCAGATCTTTCAGCATTGTCTTGTGGCTAAAGAAGTTGATTCAACATGGTTGTGGCACTATCGCTATGGTCATTTGAATTTCAATGGTTTAAAGACACTATATCAGAAGAACATGGTGATTGGTCTTCCCAATATTACTCATTTTAACAAGGTGTGTGAACATTGTGTTGTTGGCAAACAACATCGTAAAGAATTTCCACAAAGATCAACATGGAGAGCAAAGAATGCCAACAACATCGTAAAGAATTTCCACAAAGATCAACATGGAGAGCAAAGAAATTCTTGGAGCTGGTACATTCTGATCTGTGTGGACCAATAAATCCATCATCAAATGGAGGTAAACAATACTTTATCACCTTCATCGATGACTGCAGCAGGAAAACATGGGTTTATTTTTTGCAGGATAAGTCTGAAGCTTTATCTGCATTTAAAAGCTTCAGGACATATGTTGAGAATGAAGTAGAGAGAACCATTAAAACTCTTCGAACAGACCGAGGTGGCGAGTTTTGTTCCAAAGAGTTTCAAGTTTTTTGTGATGAACATGGCATTCAAAGGCAATTGACTGCAGCATACACACCACAGCAGAATGGTGTCTCGGAGAGGAAAAATCGAACCATTCTAAATATGGTGAGATGCTTGTTGACACATATGAGTGTTCCAAAAGATTTCTGGCCAGAAACTGTGCAATGGAGCATTCATGTTTTGAATCGCAGTCCTACATTTGCTGTTCAAAACATGACCCCTGAAGAAGCGTGGAGTGGACGAAAGCCATCAGTTGATTATTTCAAAGTGTTTGGATGCATTGCATATGCACATGTTCCAGATGCAAAGAGAAAGAAGCTAGATGACAAAGGTGTAGAATGTATATTCCTTGGAATCAGTGAGCATTCAAAAGCCTACAAATTGCTCAATCCTATTACAAGGAAAATTGTCATTAGCCTAGACGTTGTGTTCATGGAGGATAGCACTTGGAATTGGTCAGAACAAAGTGCAAACCAGCAACAACTACCAGTATTTTTTGATGAGAATGAGGCAGACGTAAGTGATTCATTAGATCAACAACTACAACATCAGCAACATCGACAAAGCCTGCGATTAGATCAGGAAGTACCACAGCTATGTCTTAATGAAGATCAACCAACTCCAGAGCGTTCACAATCTCAACGAAGCAGAAAAAGGCCAGCTTGGATGGAAGATTATGAAGTGAGTGGTGTTGTTCAAACTGATGAACAATCTGATGATTTCTCTAATTATGCATTTTTATCCGATTGTGATCCTATCACATTTGACGAAGCTGCTAAAGAGTCAAAATGGCAAAAAGCCATGGACGAGGAGATCATGTCAATTGAAAGAAACAATAGCTGGGAACTGACCACACTTCCTGAAGGTCAAAAATCCATTGGTGTTAAATGGATAAACAAAACCAAGCTAAAGGAAGATGGCAGAGTAGACAAGTACAAAGCACGACTTGTTGCAAAGGGGTACAAGCAAGAATTTGGTATTGATTACAAAGAGGTATTTGCACCAGTTGCAAGAATGGACACTATTCGGTTGGTATTATCACTTGCTGTTCAGAATTCATGGCTAATCTATCAACTTGACGTAAAGTCTGCATTCTTGCATGGAGCTTTGGACGAGGAGGTGTACATTGATCAACCTCCTGGATATGTGAAACAAGGTCATGCGGATCAGGTATACAAATTAAAGAAAGCACTATATGGACTGAAACAAGCACCAAGGGCTTGGTACAGCCGTATAGATGCTTACTTTAAGAAGGAAGGTTTTCTTAAATGTCCTTATGAGCACACTCTATATGTTAAATCTGGAGTTGATAAGAAGGTGTTAGTTGTGTGCTTATATGTTGATGATCTCATTTATATGGGTAATGATAGATCCATGTTTACTGAGTTTAAGAGTTCTATGATGAAGGAATTTGATATGACCGATTTGGGGTTGATGCATTATTTTCTGGGCATTGAAGTAGTGCAATCATCTGATAGTATATTTATCTCACAAAAAAAATATGCTATGGAGATTTTAGACATGTTTAAAATGACGAATTGTAATTCGGTTTCCACCCCAACTGATCTCAGCTTGAAGCTCGTCAAAGATGGTGCAGGAGAGAAAGTGAATGATACTCTTTATAAGCAAATAGTTGGAAGTCTTATGTATTTAACATCAACCAGGCCAGATATCATGTATGCTGTCAGCTTAATCAGCAGATATATGGAGTGTCCAACTGAAGCACACCTCTTGGCTGCAAAAAGAATTTTTCGCTACTTGAAAGGCACTGCAGATTATGGAATCTTGTATAAAAGGGATAGCAATTCAGCTATGATTGGTTTTTCAGATAGTGATTATGCAGGATCTCTTGATGATAGAAAGAGTACTTCCGGATTGGTGTTCATGTTAAATTCTGGAGCTGTTTCATGGTCATCCAAAAAACAACAAATAGTAGCTTTATCAACCACTGAAGCTGAATTTGTTGTTGCAGCATCAACTTCAAGTCAAGCAATTTGGTTACGCAGGCTACTTGAATTCTTACACAACAACCAGCAACAAGGTCCGACCTTAATCTACTGTGATAACATGTCCACCATAAAGCTTTCAAAGAATCCAGTACTACATGGGAGAAGCAAACACATTGATGTCAGGTTTCATTTCTTACGTGATCTATGTAAAGAAGGTGTTATTAATCTGGTATTCTGCAAGAGTGAAGATCAGATTGTAGATATATTAACTAAGCCTCTTAAGCCTGCAATTTTTGTCAACCTTCGAAATCTACCTGGACTGTGCTCTTCAAAAGCTGTCATCAGAGATCGAGTAGCAGCTGTAAATTCCTAAACCAATATCTACAGATATTAGTTTAAGGGAAGGTGTTAAAATAAGTTATATTGATTATGCTTTTGAGTTTGTCTAGAATAAGTTATGGAGGACCTATTGTATAGGAAATACCTATTCTGTAGGAGTTCCATCCACGTCTTAGATAGTGGAGATTTATTTGTTACTCTGTTACTATTTTCTTGTTTCTGTTGCTATTTCCTTGCTACTGTACAGCCTATTTAAAGGTTTGCTATTGATTGATTCAATACACTGATTGCATTAGTCTTCTATTTATTCTTATTTACGTAACAAAAAGCACCTTCCAGGAGATGGCTATCAAACAGGCAACAAGGACAGAAAAAATATATATATATTCAAAGCCAGGCTATAAAAACTCTCCAGCTCTATCCAAACCTGATTTCCTACTCTCAAGGTGCGAGTATAGCTGACATTTTTCAAAGCTTTTGTATTATTTTGTGTGATAAATCTTTTCATCGACGCCCATTTATTTCAGTAGAGAAACCCTGACAAAAACTCACACATTGCTTAGATGTCAGCATAGTCTTGATAGCAAAATCAGGGAATATAAGAACCGTGCTCACAGAGGAAACCAATGTTTATGCCTTGGGTCAAGGTTGGCAGCTCAGCAATAAGTCATAACAAGTAACAAAGTTCATTGTTGGGCTTAAGAACCTCTGTTTGCAAGCTAACAAAGATGTCCCATTGCTAGAACAGTGTGTGAAAGCCAAGCCAGAACAAAAACGGAAGTCTTTTTGCAGCAGCTTCTATTTATACGGGCTTACAAGCACCAGGATATGTGCCTAACGCTGGATGTTTGAGGACAGTCGCGGCAGTGCTGATTTATTATACCCCATATGATATTTCATTCGTGATGGATGCCACTGAGAATCATCCATGCTTTCACCAATCTATCATTTGCCATTACCATGGAGGAGATAACCAGAAATGATTGAGTTTTGTCAGCTGTTGCTTCTTTGACCATCTAGTACATTGTCATGGTTAATAAACGTGGAACATGGTGGCTGCACAACATTGTTACACACTTGCAATACAGAAAAAAAATGTTCATGTGAAGGAAGAAATAATGCTTAATACGACTTGTGGATATATTTATAGATTATATAGATAAGATAAAGTTATTACTTTTAGAGTTGAGAATAATTAGGAGGTTTAACCTTTAGTTAGCCAATTCTTTTTTATTTATATATATATAAAACAATATACAATAATAAAAGTAGAGATTACAATACAAATAAGGCAAATACATATGCATACTATCTGCTAACCGACCAAAATAAAATTAAAAGCGTTACACCAACACCATTAAAGTGACAAACGTGTACAGTATTGAAGTTGCAATAGTGTGATGGGGAATCAAGAAGGAAAGGGAACTTTTCAAAACAATTCTCAGATTTATTTGAGATATTAACTAAACATACTTTGGTTAAATTTTAAAAAATATATATTTAAAAGCGATAAAAATTGTGTTATGACATAAATAGTAAATAAAATTCTGATTACTATGTAGTTAATTATACCCATTGTACATAGTTCATCATGAACTAAAAAATTAACATGAGGGTTAATTTCAATTTTCCTTCTTAAGAAGGTGAATCCAGTTTATTCTTATGAGGTTTTAATTGTTTCAATGCCCCCTTGAGGTTTCAATTTCATATCAACTAAAAAAACTTTTTATTTTGATTCCTAAAACTTTGAAACTAATTGATCGATTACGAATATCTTTTGTGAATATTTTAATTAGATAAAATCTTATAAATTCAATTAAAAACTCTATAAGATGCTACATATATATATCATATAAAAAAATAGAATACATAGAAAACTAAAAAAAAAATACACGCAAAGTTAAAGTTTAAACTATGAAGTTCATTAAAAATAAATAAAGTATTTTATTTTTTTCTTTGATGAGTCAAGCACTGCATCATGTCTGAGTGTTGACATTAATTGATTTTATCAAATATATTGTTGATTTGTTAGGTACCTATAAAAGTCTAAAAGTTGTTTTTTTTTAAGACATTATGCTTCTTAGTTTTAATGTTTTAATATTTTGTGATCTCTCTAATTTAATAATTTTTCTAATTTTCAAATTACTTTTATGTTTTTTTATTTGTTTTCAATGTAAACCATATTAAAAAAAAATTATCTTATATTTTTAAATATAAATGATATACATGATATCATTTGAACCCTTTATTAATTTAGAGTATAAGATTTGATCTCATTAAATTATTTAAAAATATTTTATTTAATCAGATTTCAAAAGTTTGGGGACTGAAAAAAAGAATTTCTCTAATTTTGGGTAACCTGAAGAGGAAAACTGATACCTAATTGAAATTTCATGAGATAAAAAAATGGATTCACATCAAGTCTGGAGTTAAATTGAAATCATCCTTTAACATAATTAATGAATTAACAGTGCCCGGCTAATTAACCCACAGCAGCCATGGCCATATTATATTTGGCCTCAGAGCCAGATTTGCATCACACACTGCATCTCTTATAGAAACTGGTATCTATTTCCCAGGAAACAACACGTGTCACGCATGTTCTCGTGGATACAAGCATGATTGTGTTCGTGTTTTAGATTGTGTTTAGTTAATATAACATTATTGTATGATTACACATCATGTATTAATTATTTTCTAAATTGATGATCTAGCCGAAGAATCGGTTTGTGGCATCCTGATATTGTTTGATTCTGTTAATAAATCAAGTGAAGTCAAAGAATATGGAGCGATTATAATGTTCATGTCTTTGTCAGCATTCTCAAGCAGACTGAGGTCTGGCACCACCTGCATAACGTGAAGATGCCGGAACGGGTAAGCAGGATGGCATTCACCAAGGTGTAAAAACAAATGTAGAAGATTTGCTATATGAAGTTATGAACTGGCATTGAAAGGCTCTTGGATGAATGAAAATTCGTGAGTTTACGATAAATATGTCAGATACCTTGTTTGGATCCGTGAAGGAATTCTCGTCCATTACATTCGAAGAAGTGAGCACGGTTTTTGTTGATCCAGACAATTGTGAGTTGAGCCCCAATCCATCAACTGAAACTTTGAGACTCACGTGCCTGTTCCCAACATTCACAATCTGAAAATACATTTTCCTGGAAGTAAGAACTTGGCAAAATAATCAAACAGAAACTCTTAAAACTCAGAATTTACAAAGTGTTCATGTTTGTTGTCGACCAGTGGAATCAGTGGAATTCGTGGGTAGGACATGACTGCAAGCTATGCTGGTAATATAGGGCACTTAAGTTCAAGCAAGTAATTTCCAGACCTTTATTTTCAGGTAAGTTTCACCATCCACTGAGTTTGTCCAGGTAATTGCAGACGCAACAAGTGAAGAGGAATTTGTTTGTAGTTTAGCATCAAGCAGAGTTGCTCCACTCGACTCTCTGAAGAATTTCTGCACCCAGTAGCTTGGAGTTCCATAGTGCATTGAGGAGTTGAAGACAATTGCATCTGGATTCCACCTTCATGGAAAAGTTTCTTTCAGTGTCAGAGTACCCTCTGATGAAAATGATATTCCTTGCCTGCATGCTTGAATTAATTTTAAGGAATAGCATGAGACTGGTACCTCCTATCATTGTCATTCACGAAAAGTGGTGCGTAGCTTGCCATCTCCACAATATCACTGCAATGGAGAAATAAAGGCCTCAAGAATTGGAATTTTCATGATAAGTATAAAAACACAAAAAAAAAAATAAGGACTTCGTCCATGGCATAAAAATTTGAACCAAAACCATCATGAATGGTGATCTGAGAATCATTTGAACTCGTTATTTATAATATTTTCTTTCTAAATTCTCCATCACCCTCTCCAAGAGGAACAGAAAGGGGGAAGGCATCAAAACTTTGCACCTCGAGCACTGACTTGCACATTGATAGCATCTTAAGAGTGCTGGAACAACTATTACGAACCTGTTCTTTTCCAGCCCAATGAGGAATCCAGCTTCAGCAAGTGCTGCTAAAAGACTTCCTGTGCCAGCATCTTTTCCAGTCACAGCATACTCACTCACAAAAGCCTGAAATATAGCAAATTTCATAGCTACTAATCACATTTTTGTCAGTAGGTTGTCAAAAAGCATAGTACTCACCTTTGGACCAGAGCGGGATGTGTGATCAAATTGATGAGTCATAGAAAACAGGTGGCTGGCAGATGTATAAATCTAGTTCAAGGAATAAAAAGGGGTTAATAGTGTTTCCTGACGAATAAAAATATGCACATTTGCAATTCTGCAAAACAGAATGACAAACAAAACTGTGGTGACAGGATGTTTACATGAAAATCATAGTAATCAGCAGGATGATCCAAAGAATGAGAAGACCCATCACAGTTTGAGATTATTTTGATGTCGGGATAGGCACTTTTTATAGCATCGTAGAACTTGAGATAATTTCCTGGTAAAAAGAGCACATAAATTTGAGTTCTGAAACTGGTTTATCTTCCAGAATCTTGAGTTAAGAGTAACATTAGCAGAACTTAAAAGACACTTTTTGTGAAGAGAATCTTTCTCAACCATAACTTACTGCAGAATTGAGATCATGAGATTTTATCATAGAAACTCAACTGTGAAATCAAATAATAGATCATTCGATGCACAAGAACTCTTGAAAGATAAATGCAAAAGTGAGTAATACTGCATGAAAAAAATGTCATATCACCTCAAGAACATATCATCTCCTCCTAGAGGGGTGACTAGTTCAAATTAGAAGGGCGTGTTGCTTGCTATGGACTCAAACCTGATTCTTTCATCTAATGTAAAAAACAGATTCATACAGGCATATCGGAGTTTGTGATCCATGCATGTTCTTGTGTGCACAAACCTCGGTAATTCTTCTTCCAACAGTCCTCGTTCCCAACAGCAACATATTTCAAGTCAAACGGCTCTGGATGCCCCATTGCTGCTCTTACAGAACCCCATTTAGAATCAGAAGCGCCTCTAGCAAACTCAAGACCATCAAGGGCTTCCTGGAATAGATACAAACATTGTTATAACATGATATACATGTTAGTTTAATATGTGATGTAACTAATTAGTTGGTTACATATGGTATTATTATATTCATGTAAATACCTATTTATTATTAATAAAGCTTAATTTATTTTTATATTCATATAATATAAGATCAATGAATATAATATTTGATTTATGAATCTAGAATAAAGATAAAGTTCATAGGACAAAAATACTTTGCAAATAAAATTATAAAGTTATTATAATTATGAAATTTTTATGGCATCAAAGCATTATTCCTAAAATGTTCATGGTCGATACTTTCTTAAATATTGGACATTTATTAGAGCCGAAAAAACTGGTATATATTATGTTATTTCCTTTATGAAAAAAAGCAATTGTTCTCATAAACTGAAGTATAAAGGATACCTAAAACTAATATGTAGGTGCTTGTCATAAAACATGTATAATGAACTAACCTATATAAGAATTCCATATGGAGAGATTATCTATATCTATTGAAAAGCTCACGTGATGATTGTGTAAGTGATCCTTAGACTTGAAATCACTAAATTATCTTATATAGAAAATGTTATGCTTTGATTCTGTTGCATGTTAAATCGGAATATTATTAATGAAAAGATATTAATTTCACTAAAAAAACGGTCACTGAAAAGTTAAGTCAAACTACTAATAATTTTTCTAATATTTGGGAGATCATAACACTTTGTTAGAAGATGCATCTAAACTTCAAATATAAATTAATCAATTGTTAAATTGATAATAAATTAAGTTGTTTAATTTATTTAATTATAATTATAATTTATATTTGGATCAACACATTAGAAACCTAATGGGTCACATACATTAAGAACTATTAATCAGAAATTAAACTGAGATGATTTAATTAAATATGACTTGATTAAAATATATTTTAGAAATTAAATACTAGAATATAATTAATACAAGGATTATATTTCTAGACCTAGAAAAATCTAGGACTTGATTGAGTTAATTTCTAAAATTATCCTGAATTAATATATGGATATTATTCAGAGGGCGAATTGATATTTTATCAATTTATAGGATTTTTCAAATTTTCCTATAAATAGTAAGTCAAGTCTTTTATTTGGGAGTGATTATTTGTTAAACAAAAAAACTACGCAAGTAATAGAATAGAGAGTTAACACTTTAAGCATAACAATCCCTCTATTCTAAATGGAAATTTAAGAGATTTTTCACTGGTGGTTTGTGTGGATTACCGTTGAAGACTGAACAATTGAACAGCTTGTGGTTTGCGACAAATCAGCCTTTAAAAAATTATTCAAAGCCGAAGAAGATCAGATTTTCAGGCAATAAATTCCTAAACAATTCTAGATCTGTCTAACAAGATCCTAGAGACTCTCAAATAATTTTGTTTTGTTATTTCCACTGTGTGTATGATATTCAAGAAACCAACAATACAAAAAAAAAAGCTCTCGTCTTTCACATCAATGTTAGTAAAATTGTTAGTAGTTTTGTCTGCCCTACTTTTCCCCCTTTGTACCTGCAAGCAGGTTGTGGTTTTCAAAACAAATGATATTAGAAAATGATAAAGCACCATTAGACGTGCGTGCGTGAGTCTATAGCTTCAACACTGGTGAATGCTGAACCTTCTTCCATACTAGTCAAGACTCAAAAAGAAAATTTGCTAGCTTATTTCCTTTTATACTCATGAAACTATCAGGTTTAATCTAAGCAGGACTGGGATTGTTTCAGTTGTTCTAATGGATAAGTCAGTTTATTTGTGCGTGGAGGGTTTTAGCAAAAAGGAAAGCAATGAATTTGCGTACTTGTACAAAAGGTGAGACAGTGGTGGTATCAACTTCATCCCGATGGCTGATTCCTGCCATGTTAACGAAGCAAAATAGGAAAGTGTGAAAAAAAAAAAGATCAATCAGACAGGATGAACTGGGAAATGCCAGCACATGAAAGTACCATTGTTGAACACCCATATAGGCCGTGCACCAAGATCTTCAGATAGCTGCAGAAATGAGCGAACGTAAATTATATCTTCTTATGTAACAGGGTTAGCAAGTCCAGTTTCAAAGAACTGCACAGGCCACAGTTAACATAATCCTGCACCTGCATGACAAATCAAGATACCTACTTGAAGAAACTCAAAGTAACCAAGTCCATCATCAGTCCAATACATCCAAACATCACCAAAATGCCCAGGTCTCTCCTCCCAGGGTCCAATGCTTTCCTTCCAGCGAAATGCATTTCTCAACCATTCACCTTCAACGAAGCATCCACCTAGTGCAAAATGATCGGAAAATATACCCCATCAGTGAGATCTGAACTATAGAACAAACCGGCCCCAAAAGTAAGTTTAACATGAAGAGTGGAAAGATAAAGCTAGTCAAACAGATTATGCATTGAGTTTGAGAGATTGTGGTGTTTGAGCAAGCTAAACTTGCACCAGAAAGGGGCCCGCAGCTCCAGATTTGGAGTTTGAGATTGCAGTTTAGGGTTGAAATCCTTGGAAAGTGAAAGAAAAAGGAAGGCTCTCCAGGGTGAAAAAAAAGAGAGGATTAGGCCATCAAATTTCCTGCTTGCTTTTCTCTTGAAGACTCAAAATCCATTTATCGAAAACAAAACAGGATTAGACCATAAAAAATCCTGGTCACACTCACAAAATCTCTAGTGAGCTGTGAAGACAAAGCCTTTAAGCAAAAGCCTCAATAAATGGAGCAAGAATTTGGAATTGTAAAACAATTGTAGCCAGGGATAAAGATGTGGAGCCATGGACTTCCCTGTGTAATATATGATAACCAGATCCCACTATATAAATTCCCATCTCCTCAGCAAGAAACTATTCAGGCATACAAATACTACATACATACCAGGAAATCTGATAAATTGGGGTTTTATATCTTCAAGCATTTCAATGAGCTCCTTTTGGAAACCATGCCCCTGTGGCAAAACAGAGGTGGTACAGATACTTTAGACACAAATGGAATCTATGTACCAGGCATAAAATCTCTGTAAGAAAAGATTTCACACTCTAGCAAACCAAGAAATTCAGATTTTTATCTCCACAACCTCCATAAATAACCAAATCTTAAATCCTGTCTACCTGTAACCTGAAATTATGATTTTCAACTTTTGCCCTCTATAAATATATTATCTTCTACATTGCTAAGTGGCTTGAACTTTCCCAAACCACATGGAGAAAGATTTATTCTTTTCGGTGAGAAGTGCTGATGAATAAGAATACCTTGTATGTGTCTAAAGGCATAGCTGACACTTGATCAAACCATATTACACCTTTCCTGGATGTTGTCAACTGAAGCCTTGAATTAGGATTTGTTCCTTTGGCTTCCAATAGAACCTCGGTCTTTGTCCAGTTTGAAACATCAGAATCTCTGCAAAAAAGGAAAGCATGAAAAACACAAACTCCTGGTCAAAGAGAAACCATTCATTGCAAAATACATTCAAGTGGTGCTCACACAATGTTAGCAGTTGCCAATATCTGCAGCCCATCTGAGCTCGTCAATGATACAGATACATTGATTGATCCAAGAGAACGAACATAAAGAACTACTTTGTAGATCTTCCCTTGTTCAATATTCTGAAGGAAACAGAAGTCAAAGACAAAAGGGTCTGATTTCCAGCTTTTTTTCTTCCATAAATGCATGCAAAATAAATTATCACATCTAGTGTCGACTAGTTCTCACCATGCCCCAAAACCCTGGATTATATATTCCAACTCCGCCAGCTGGGCAAATATTACCGCCCTCGCTGTCACAGAGCACATGCATTCGGAGTGCAACCTTATTGCGCTCGAAGCAAGAAGAACGATCAGTAGATACAGTTAAAGATGACTGATCACCAATTATAGACCAGGGAGCAATGTTTGAGGGAGTATTTTGGCCCCCAGCTTCAAAACCTGGGAAACAAAGGAAACAAATCGAAGAGGTACATGTGAATCCCAAATCCAAAATACCCAGATAAATGTAGAAAGGCTTGAATGGTTTGATAATCAAAGTAGCGATTAACTCCAAAATCATAGCTCACACAAAAAAAGTTCAGATCTTTTTATCAAGGCACTGTTTGATAAAATTAAGAACTAAGCACTGAATAACTAGGAAAAAAATTATAAATCCTGAAATCTTGGAACTGGAAGTTAGTTTTGACTGCAATCGGCCTATTGCACTATTTGAAACTTCCCTTACTTTCTTCATTCTTCTTTTCACTTGCAGAAATTAATATATTTGAAAATTACCCCGATTGCTTACAAGCTCTGCCCATATCCCACCAGCTCCGGCATGGTTTATCTCCTGCAGAAAAAACCATTTCAGATAATGCTCGCTATCCTTACTCAATATCCTTATTTATGCATTGTAGTTTAAACAGACCATAAACTAACTAAACACAAATCAAATCATAACTTGAAAGCGAATAAACTAACCTCGAAGAAAATTCCAAAGAGTGTTTCAGGAATAGGCCGACCACTGGAGGCATTAACGATCAATTTTGCTGTCTGATATGCATCAGCTTCAGCAGCAGAGCATTGATACACGGAACAAAGACCAACAAAGAAGCAGACCAGAAGAACACTGCAGGAGGCCTTCCAATAACCCATCTTCTCACTCCTTCACTCACCACGTCCAATATTGCCACACCCTAATATAACAACAATATATAACAAATTCAATTACATTTTATGATCAATCATACCCCAAAAAGGAACAGCTCCATAATCTGTCACAATATCTAAGAGAAACTGATCCATTCTCATTCTCTTCTGTTAGCGCAAAAAACCATGGATAAGAATCAAATAAAGAAAGCAGCAAGGTCAGCCTGTCAGATCATATGTCACCTGACACCATCTTCTACCTTAAGAAGGTAAACCCATCATGATTCACCACTGTCATCATAATTTGGACTGACACGCAAAAAAAGATAACAGCAAAAACTAAGGTCAAGCTCTAAAAATTCAGACTCCTGCCATTATATTTCCAACTATCTTGAATTCCCATGATCAAAGTTTTGACCTTTACTCCAAAACATGATAAAATTTTTGAACTTTACAGCAAAACATGTTCAAAATTCAATACAAACATGTCACACACAAACATTAGAACCAACCCACCAAGTGAAAGTATTGAATTCTGAACAAATAAGGATCAAAGATGATCAAAGTTTTGACCTTTACTCCAAAACACGATGAATTTTGAACTTGACAGCAAAACATGATCAAGATTCAATACAAACATAACATTCACAAACATTAGAACCAACCCACCAAGTGAAAGCATTGAATTCTGAACAAATAAGGATTAAAGATGATAACTTTACCTGAAACAAAGGGTCAAAAAGACAAATTCTGCTTTGGGTTCTTTGAAGATACCTGCAAATGAGTGGAAGTGTTGACCGGTGATAATTTTTAAGATTAGCTAAGGAGTTGTTTGTTTGTGCTTATAAATAAGAGATGGGCACGCATATGACGCTTGTTCTGTTTGCCTTAGCGCCTTTCTTTCACGTCAGACATTTGGCAGTGGACTGCAAGGAACATAAAATTACTCACTTCTTGTCTTTACAGTGCGTGCAAGCTACAGATCACAGTTATCTCACCTGTTTTGAAGTAAAAATACTACATTTAGAATCACTTTATTAATGAAGGAAATTCCACTATTTATTTCCCCTTTAAATTTAGCCAAATTTACAATGCCTTATGACTTTTTTTATTCTTTTTTTTTAATACATGTGAATTCCTTTTAATCATCCTCTTAACCGATCCATGTGAATTTTGAACTCTACTCCATGAATGCTAATGGACAAGGCCATGGGGCTGCTCCAATTCAACCCTTGTCCACATAGACATTGATTAAATTACAAGTATCCATGCAAGGTGTGTCCAAAGCACAAATAAAATAACGAAAAACTTGTGCTTGCTGAGTGTGTTTTTGGGCCATCGATGGGGACATTATCCCTTTCTTTCTTTAAAAAATTTGGACTTCTTAGGAACGACTATCAATGCTAGCGGTGTAAGCAATTCTTATCCTCATGAATGCTAAGAATTAATAGATTATCTATCCACTGTGCTTAGTTTAGTATATTCTTTTTGTCTCTACAGTAATTACGCCTATTTATATGTAAGTTAAAATATTTGGAAATACGGTTGCGGTTGCGGTTGTTTTTTAAAGTGTTTTTTATATCAAAAATACATCAAAATAATATTTTTTTTATTTTTAAAATCAACGCATCAAAATAATTTAAAATATATAAAAAAATTAATTTTTAATAAAAAAATTAAATTTTTATAAAACACAGTATACACAAGTTCCCAAACAGTGAAAGCTTAAACACAGTTTCTTGAGTCTTGACAGTGAAGATACCTAGAAATGTTTTTCTTTACTGGCAGTGAATGAAAAGGCCAATTGTTGGGCTCTGAGTGCAACCATGAAGAAATCATCCCTACAAACCCTAAAATAATATTAACTGGGTGTTGTTATCCAGAGCTGATATTGATTCTTGTCAATCATGGAGTCAGATTTCCAGAAAGACAAAACTTGTAGCGTGTGCCTTTGAGGTGACAACTGTTACTCCTGCAGCATGGTTTTTTTTATAAAAAAATAATTTTTTTATTTTTATTGTTTTAAATTAATGTTTTAAATATTTTAATAAAAATAAATTTTAAAAAACTTTCCCGAGAAATAGACTTTGCCTGCCGTTTTCTTATCTACGAATGCTGGATAGAACTTATCCAAATGAGGTCATTTATTACATCCAATATGATCCTGATGATGCTGACCCTTTCTAGATGTCTGCTATTAATACCATCATGAGAAGCAGATCCTGGCAGCTTAAGTTAAGAAAATTAAATAAAGTTAAAAATATTTTAATGTGCTTTTTTTAATTTCATTTTTCCTCAATTTAATTCCTTGATATTTAAAAAAAATTATTCTTCATTGTTTTTTTTCTTTTTATATGCTTATGATTAAAATTACGGATTTTAAAGACTAACAATCATTGATTTTGATTTTTTAAAGTTTATTTATAAAATTAATTTATTTTTAATTTTATTTTTTAATATTTTTTTAATTGATCATCATATTTTTTTTCCACTTTCCTTTGGGTGGGGTTATTTTGATTTTAGGTTGGCTCAAATTTTTTTCATTGTTGTTTAAAAAATAATAATTTTATAGTTCCATCACTAAGCATTTTATTATTGAGATTTTTGCTCCATTGTTTTTTGGGTTTGTCTTCTATGTGGCTTGTACCAACTTCATTACCACGATCATGAATGTTGAATATTAACACGAGTTGACTTTTAAAAAATATATATATTTTTTAATTTTATCATTCAATATATATATTTTTTTGGATTGATCTCCGTGCATTTTGTGTTTTCATCTTCCTTTGTAGAAGTTTATCATAATCTTGTGCTCATAATCACAGAGTTAACAAGTTAGTCTAGGTTGAGCCATATTTTTTAAAAAAAAAATTATATTTTTTTCAGTTTTGTCGTTTAATGTTTGGTTATTTGATAGTTAAGTTTTATAGGTTTATTTAATTTTCTTTCATCAATGACTTTTTTTTTATTTTTTATTGACACGAACAATTATTAGATTGAAAAAAAAATATTTTAAGAAAAGAAAAGTTATATTAGACACAACTGAGAACATGATTTGTATTGTGATATCAAATATTTTAATTTTAATTTTTTATTAATAAAATATTAATTTATTTAATTACATACGTGTATAAATATTTTGATTTATGATTTATAATTTTTTATATAAAAAACATATAAAAAACTTATATATTTATTTATTTTATCAAAAAAACATTTATCAGACCAATGGTAAGCTTGAGTAATGCAACCAATACCCTTCTAAAAATTAGCTGATTTTTCTTAAGATAACAATAATTATTATCAATATTTCTTAAAACTGTTAAAAAGAATAAAACATTACAGAAGCTTTTATTTATTACATTTTAGAAAGTAAACTTTAATCTTTTTCACTTTAACACAAAATGCCATTTT
>Ga0325410_1002417_pt1 | contig 20972 bp, 9 predicted proteins | sample PopdelMetagenome_16_FD_206182 | JGI IMG/M metagenome (GOLD analysis project Ga0325410, IMG submission 206182) | Populus deltoides microbial communities from Bellville, Georgia, United States - Xylem-PdIQD-R3 | ecosystem: Host-associated > Plants > Phyllosphere > Stem > Wood/Secondary xylem... | reverse complement strand
TGTGGTTAGTCTCCTAAGATAAATGGATAAATTCCATTTTCCACCTTGGATGAGTTCTAATTCATGAGAGTAGAAATATTACAAGTCATAAGAAGGTTGATTAAGTTCTTTTGATTCTAACTTTGTTTTACTTCTTTAGATCACAAGAAAAAAATATGTATCATCTACCAGTAAAAAGTAGTCTGGTTGATTCAGGTTCAGACACAACTAGGAAATGTTCTGGAGGCAATAACCAGCCCTATTGTCCGAAACCTCGCTTGCTTGGACCTGTTGTACCTGAATCTCTCAAGCCCCTCAAATGTAACAAGCATGGGTATGAACTTGTTCATGAATGTATAACTATTCTTCCTATCGTATAAATACTCAAATCTTATTTGTTATTTTTCATCATCAACTAACCAATTACTGGTGAAAGAGGTGGAATTCAGAATCTTGTTGCTGATGTGGTTAGTACTTGGTACTAATTCCATTATAATTTCATGTCTAGTCATGTTGCTAGTGACTAATTATGATTTTAATGATATGGATGTGGATTTGTTATGAAATTGATGGTAGAGAAACTAGATGCGTAAGGTACCATGTTGTTACTCAGGATCTCCTGTAGTTCATTCATCAAATAAAACTTTTTTCACTATAATTCTATCTATCCTAGTCTTTCAGAGTTTGTTATTTGATCTATTCTTTAAGAGCATACTCTGTTAGTGGAGTAATGCAGAATTTTTTTTGCTGATTTATTTATTTATTTATTTTTGTTGTTTAGTTCATTTACTTCTCTATTTAAACTATAATTATTAATAAATTTAGTGTCTTTCTTCTCCAACCACACCTCTCTAAAATATATATTCTATCATGTGATATTATAACTTGATTTTAAACAGAGAAGTAAAAAGTAATTGATGTATTCTTTGTTAATTTTGGAAAAAGTAGTAATTCTTTGAATGACAACAGAGAACTTTGTGCAAGTTGCTATACCTAAGTTTGATAACCACTATGATCATTGGAAATGCCATGGAAAACCTTTTGAGATCCAAATAGATTTGTAATCTCATTGAAGTTGGTATTTGACACAGTAAAAAACACAAAACACAAGAAGACAGTAACAAAACAACACAAAATTGATGCCAAAAAGGGTTATTACACAATAACCTTAATACGCACATCATTATTGGAGAATTATCTCTGACATGATATGCCTATAAGGTCTTATAACTCCTTAAATATGCTACAAGATAAAAATATTAAAAAAAAACACAAAACACAATATGAAATTAAGCTAAAAATCTAAGAAAAAAATAGCTCAAACATCATCTTTCAAGCTTAATTTGAATGTTTTTAAGATCTTGATTGGTTATAGCTAACCGATCCTCCAATAGATCTAAGTTCTAGAATTACCTAGCAAAATTTGAGTTCAATCTAACAGTCAGATCGAAAGTTGATTTCCTTATTAACTATCCTCAAAACACATTTTTGGCCATATCTCCTTTCTACTCCACATGGCTTACGAAACCAATTTATATAACTCCCATAACATCAAGTTATCTTGATTTCTTTTATTAGTAACTTTCCGCTACACCTAAATCACTCCTAATTTTCATACGAAATCTTAAAACTCTTATTCCCCCTCCAATTCCCATGTTAGTCGAATATAACCCAAAAGGAACTAAGGGCTCCTTCTTTTTCTTTAGTGATAATTTTCTTTTCTAATCATCATTTACATCACAACAACACGTTAAGAATAATCTAACAAAGAAATCACAACTTCTACCCCTCTCATTCACCCTCCTAATGGCTGGCTACCTTGAACCCCTTTTCTTTTCTTTTTTTGTTGTCCTTACATAATATCATATCCAAGATAATTTGCAGCACTCTAATTTATCAAATTTTAGGTAATTCACATATTTTCTAATTTATGCTCAAGAACCCTAATTTTCAATTCAATAAAATTGTGCAATTTCAACCAAATTGAAGTTAAATTCGTAGAAATTAGGATTAGAACTCCTTACTTGGAAGAAATCAAAGCTTTACTTCTCAATAATTTGGAAAATCTTGGCTCCCTTTTCCTTGCATGTAGCCAGCCACTCACCCCTCCTTCATAATTTCCACACTTGTTTCTTGTAATTTCTCTTGTATAAATGATGTTTTTCTCCTATAGATTTGTCTAGGACTTATAACTTGTTAAACCTTAGTGTTTTCTCTCCCAAATTTGATTGGAAAATCTTAAAATCTCCCCCCTTTAGATGTGTTTTCTACCAGCCTTGCGAGCAAGAAGAAATGGGGTTTTTATAGTCCAATTTCTTCTTAATTACATTTTGACCCCATTTTTATTCTTTTTCACAATTTGGGCCTCCCTTAATAAGGCTTTCATACTTGTTATTTTTTTTTTTTGTATTTGTGTTATCTCTATATTTATTAGAATTTAAATTTTAATAAAATTTTCTTTGTATAAGTTCGTTCTCGGGGTTTTACACTAATGGATCTATATTGGATTGCAAACCATTAGGCTTTCAGCTTACACAAGCCTAATGCCTAATAAAAACTTAAAACACTTAATTTAACAAACTCAACTAAACTTAAAATCCTAAATTGAAATATTATGGCTCAAATAATACTTAAAACAACATAAAAACTAAGTAAAATATTCAGAATAATACAAGAATACAATCAACCCCCAAAGCCATCCCTGGCTTGATTAAATTCCTTGTGTAGGGGTCTGACTTGCATAGGAATAATGTGTGCTTACCACCCATTTTAGACCACTTTCCATGCTTGGAACATGCTGCCTTCAATGCTTGATCTTTTTCCCTTGTTTGGTCTAATAAATGCTTTAAAAAATAAGGAAGAGAGTTGCTGAATTCTTCCTTTTTAAAAGGCTTCCATAATCTCCCTTTAAAAAAAGGAAATCTTACAAGAGAAAGGAAAGAAAGAACTAGGAAAGTCCTTCAAATCTAGCTCCTCCTATTCTCATTGAAAGGAAAGGAATCCTTACTTGTAGTGAACAAATAAATAGGGGAATTTACACCCACATGCAGCCGCCCCTTGGTTTCCACGTTAGATATAGAATCCTTGTCCAATATAGAGACGCCATAATACCTCTCCAGTTCAGCCTTGTGACCTGCCTATCATAAACCCAACCTTAGCTAGGATTTTTGACAAATCCTTGTAATAAAAGGACCCCAGCACCCTAATTAATGCTAGCCACTTTAGGACCATATGCACATCCATAAGGCCCAAATCAAATCTGGTCGAAACCAACTTGTCCATAATTAGGACAAACTCATCAACACCAACAAACCCAATATGGTTGAATGCATCCCAAGGTGAAAACCTTATAACTAAATGTAATACAAGCTAAAATGATGCAACCATATTATTTGATAGTTTTACTCATATTTACCTAGTATTTTGACCATGTTTTATATATAAAATGTCTTGATTATATTTGTTTTATGTTTTAAAGGCACTTTTAGATGTAAGATTTGAAAAGGAGTAAATTAAAGATAAAATTCAGACCATATTCCAACCTATGTCGAATATTGGCAGATTTGACATTTAATCGATATTTTATGCAGAACTTAAGCTGTAGCGGTTGAAATGAAGTGATTCTAGTGGTATTAGAAAGTTAACATCTATACTTGTCTATATATATATGGTAAAGAAAAAAAAAAGAGCATGGAAATCACAGCCTTTAAAGACAAGTCTCGTATTCTACTAGTTTTGACTTCAGCCATTCTGACATGAATATCTCGAGTTAGGGAAGTTTATTTGATGCGAACTCAATATTTTTGAATTTCTGACTCAAAGACCTATCAAACTTCCAAATTGCACCAGAAAATGAGCTCAAAAGGAGCTCATATAAGAGAAATATGATTTTTCTAAGATAACTCATAAATTCTATCAGCAGACAAGTTTTGTGCACAAGTCCAACTTACTTCCAAAGCATCCAAACCAACGTGAAAATTATTTCATTGTATGGAAAGATTTTATTTCTTCATATGGAAAAGGTCTTTATTTTTTCTTCTTTTTAGAAAAATAGTTATTGTACTACTTAAATGTAAATTGTCTATTGTGGAAAGGATTATCATTATTTTTGGAGGATAACAAGCGAATTGGAGGGTTGTGGGGATTAGGGTTTCTTATCAAATAAAAAGAAAGAAAGAAAGAAAGAAAGAAAAAGGATATAAACGGCCAAAAAGAAGAAGAAAACTCTCACCATTTTCCCCTATACCCGAAATTATGTTTTCATCTTTTCCTTTCCTTAGTTTTCCAATTGACATGCAAGACTAAGTTAATTTTCTTGGTTGAAATGATATTGAAACCTTTGGATTTCAAAAACTGTGAGATCTATTTTATCTTTTTTTTTCCACTTTATATGATGAGTATGAATGTTTTTCTATACTTATTTTCTATGATTGTTTAGTTTAATTTTTAGAGCAGACTCTAAATTATTATTCTAATCAATCTATTGCTAAGTTTGTTATCAAAACTAGAATTGTGATATTTAAACTTGTGAAGCAACTAAGTTTAATAATTATGATAGATATATGTTGTTAATTTCAGGGAAAATATTCACTTAAATCTAACGTAGATTGCATATAGTTATGTTTAGATTTATCTACTTATATAGTTCTTAAGGCTGCCATTGAATTAAATTATTAGTGTAGACACTATGGTTGTTTAATGGTTAGGGTTAGTTACACTACGGATCACTTAACTGACTAATGTTGATGTGATCCAAGCAATAAAGGATCCATGAAGGTTCCGGTTGGTCCAGTTACAAGGCTTAGAGCTAAGAGGTTCAAAGAGGTTGTCAATGGACTTCTTCAAGATACGTGGGTTAAGGTGGACTTCAAGAGGATATTAAATAATAAGGAGCAATTCATGATTAATCTTATTCATTTTCAAGAGGGGCTTGTTAGTGGAATCAAGACCATTACACAAGGATTGGGAGAAGAAGACTAGATTCGGACAATTTGACCTTTCACAACTTTTTTTTTTAAAATCATAACTAAAGTTATAATTCGAATTTGGAGGTGATTCCAGTTGTGCTGGAAACTAGACTTCCATACTTTTCCAACGATATATGGTACGCCTTCTAATTCTTTAAGACAAAAGATAACCATCCATTTAAAGTTGAGTTTTACTGCTGCCGGACAGAATGCGAAAATAACTGAACTTATCTTATTAAATTAGTTGGGCTATTAAACTTTCTTTATTTTGTAAGGAAACACTTGTTTGGATTTTAGACTTATTTATTTTATTTATTTTAATTAGTTTGGGCTAGTTTTAGTTTGGGTTGATTATTATTTAAATTGGGTTTATATGTGACCCATTAGGGAAACTAGGGTTTTGGCTTGGGGTATAAATACTCTTGAGAATAATTTTCAGCACACTTTTTTTTGGCTAATAATATTCTGATTTTGGCCGACCTTTGGTTGTCAATCTTGGTTCTTGATTGAACTTTCAACTCTTTAAAGAATTGACCAATCTTTCTTGTGAATTTATACTCTTTTTATTCATCTCCAGATGTAGGCGTTATGATTGAGTTGGTTTATAGTGTTGCTGTCTTAAAGCAGGTCTTTCATTGTGATAAGCTCATCCTATTTTCAGCAAACTTGGATTAGATAGATCTTGGGTTCTTGAATTTCATTAAATTCTGCTAAGGTTTGTATCAGTTGGTATCAGAGCAAATCTTATCATATGTTATATCCTTCAATTTGTGTTTTTTGTTTCTTGATTCTTTTTTTTTCTTAATTAGTTTCGACCATATATATTAAAAAAATAGGGTTCTTGCATCCTCTTGAATTGTTGAACACGGAATCATAAGGTAGTGTTCTTGTTGAATTCTTGATCTTGTCGCAATATATACATAAAAAAATGTGTTCTTGATTTTTTTTCTTGATTGCCGAATTGGTATACAAAAAAAAGGGGCTTGATTTTGAAAATTTTGATTGTTGCCATAAAAAAAAAGAGAGAAGAAAATCAACATTCTGGAGTTTGGCCGAGAGCAAGGGAAAGAAAATTTGGTCATTAGGAATTTACGTTGCTCCTTTTTTTTTTTCAGGTTCTATCATTGTTAGACTTAATTTTCAGTTTGGATAGTAAATCTCTTTAGTATTATTACTTCCATTTAGTTTATTTCACATCTTCAAATCGTCATATTTCTCGCATAAATTTGCATTGCTACTCGTGAATTTGTCATCGTAGTTTTGTTTTGTTAGTTTCATAAATTTCTTGTTTCTTGAGTCTATATCAAATTTATAAATTCTCTACGTAGTTGGTTGTTTTTTCTGAATTGTTGCTAAGTGATTTCAAGAACTAAAGAAAGGCAATTTGAGTGGAAAAAGGTGTAAAGAGCACGTTAGAGTGAAAAGCCTATAAGTTTATATGAAACACGAGTGCGTGGGGTGTTATTTTTATTACTAATGATTTTCATGCAGGTTTTTAAAAAAAATATCTTCTAATTATATGCCACAGAAGAAGGGTGAAATCCCAGAAGATGGGCTTTCGAGAATACAACAATAGATGAAATTTATGTTTGATGAGCTAATGACTAGGATTTAAAAATTAGAGACTAGGTCTGATGGTGGATGAAGTAAAAAGGGTAGAGAAGCTAGGAATGAGGAGAGTGTTGCTAGAAACTCTGCAAATGAAGCCAATGATGATCTTAACTGTGGTGGTGGGTTCCGTACACATAAGGGAGAAAGGTATGAGAATCGATCAAGGAGGGGACATATTCAGCCACATAGGGATTTTGAATATAGAGGGGATTTTGATGATTTGGGTGATGCAGACCGAAATTTAGGAAGTATTAAGTTAAAAATCCCAACCTTTAAGGGAAAAACTTCTCTGGAAGCTTACTTAGATTGGGAAAAAAAGATGGAGATGATTTTTGACATCTATAGGTACTCTAAAGAAAAAAAGGGTTAAGTTAGTTGTAGTGGAGTTTACTAATTATGCCATGGTTTGGTGGGAGAGATTGGTGGTAGAAAGAAGACGAAATAGAGAAAGACCAGTTAGCACATGAGAGGAGTTGAAAACAATAATGAAGAAGAGGTATGTTCCTAAACACTATTATAGAGAGTTGTTTAATTGTTTACAAATGATTACACAGGGTAGTAATAGTGGAGAAGTATCAGAAAGAATTTAGAGGTGGCTATGATTAGAGCTAATGTTAATGAAGATGAGAAAGTTACTATGTCTAGGTTTTTGAATGTTTTGAATAGAGACATGGCTAATGTTGTGGAGTTGCAATCTTATGTTGAATTGGAAGAGTTAGTGCATTTAGCCATTAAGGTAGAAGGACAATTGAAAAGGAAGGGTAGTACACGATCTAGAGCTTATTTGGGTCTTCTTCGAGTTGGAAGATGAATTATAGGAGAGAGGGTAGTGCGTCATCGAAGCCTTTGGTGACTTTTAAAGTTGTCGAACCTACCTCCGTAAAGAAGCAGGTTTCGGCCAATAAAAAAAAAAAACTTAAGGGAGAGAAGTCCAACCAAAGCGTAATTGTGATATAAAGTGTTTCAAGTGTCAGAGATTAGGACACTATGCATCAAAGTGTGCAAATCATCAAGTTATAATTCTAAGGGATGATGGAGAGATTGTGTCCACTAGCGAGGAGTCTGATTGTGATGACATGCCACCACTTGAAGATGCTAGCAATTTAGAGTATGCTATTGGTGATAAAGTATTGGTGATTAGAAGGTCGCTCAGTGTTCAGACTAAGGAGGATGATGTGGAGCAACAAAGGGAGAACATCTTCCATATCAGATGCCTAATCAACGATAAAATATGTAGTATGATCATTGATAGTGGTAGTTGTACTAATTTTTCTAGTGTTACTTTGGTTAGAAAGTTGGGATTGAATACCATAAAGCATGAAAAGCCTTATCAGCTTTAATGGTTGAATGAATGTGGTGTTGTTAGGGTGAATAGACAAGTGATGATTTCTTTTTTAGTAGGCAAGTGTAAACCCCTGGTCAAAAAAAAAATGGTACAAAAAGTGTTGGTGTAAACACCAAAGAGAAATCGGTAATGTTGTCGTAGCATTGGAATAAGCCATAAATGACTAAAAATGGAAAATAAATATAGTAAAGTGGCTTTGATGAGACAGTAAAATGATTGGGTGCTTTACGCAAGGATGAAATAAGGAGATTTTGAATTTTGGGCGAAAATCATAAATCAACTAGTCTTATGTTAAAAATTCATAACTCTCAATCAGGTTGTCAAAAAAATATGAAAATTTGTGGGGAGACGTCTAATATAGTTTCTTAGGTTTGGTTAAAATTTCATAATTTTTAGAGAAATTGGGATTGTGTTTAGAAAATTGCAATTTGATCAGTTTTGTGCTATCGCACATAACTTTTAATATGATTGACAAATTGAATTGAAACTTTGTGTGGAGCATTATAATATATTATTTTACCATGGGGTAAAGTTTCAGAATTTTTAGAACATTATGTCTGGTGATTTTTAAAATTTGCATGAAAAAGAACCAGTAACCGAATAAAAAAAATAATATTCTAGAGACATATGGTAATATAATTAAAAGAAAAATAGTATTAATTAATTGAAATGTCAGCCTTCAAAGGGCTGTTTCCAGCCAACCAAAAAAAGAAAAGAAAATGACTCATGGGGACTAGATAGATTTAAATATGAAAGGCAAGGCTTAAATGCAAATAATGAAAATTTTACTATATAAACCCCAATTTTCATGGGGTGTCCAACGGGTTATAGGGAGAGAAAATGGAGTTAGGGATTTTCTTGCATCTTCTCTATAATTCTCTCATCAATTCTTGAAAATAATGCATGATTATGGAGAGTTAAGATAATTAAGAAGGTTTATGGTGAGCTACACTAAATATTTAAGTGATCTAAGGGTTTTAAAGCTTGTGAAGGAAGAATACGTATGGATATAGGAAGAAGGAGGGAGATAAAGAATGATTTCACATTGAGGTTTCTTCTAATTAAATTCCTTGTTATCTTAGTAGTAAGTATGATTTTTATTGTGTTGATTGTAGAAATTTCATCCATGTATGCTTAGTTGATGATGTGCTTGATTATGGAACTTTGTGATTAGCATATTTGCTGTAGTAATTTGTAATATTGTTATGAAATTTTGTTTGTTCACATGAGAATTGAATGGGTTAGTGTTTAATTGAGTAAAAAGTTGAAGAAATTTCATGCTATCCTTACTTGAAATTTTGGCATTGGTAGAAAAATGTAAGGAATGTATGTTATTGATGAAATAGAAAATTATCATGCTCAAATAAATAAAATTAACTTTAGATGAGGTTTTGAAAACTAGAATCAAAGAATAATTGATCCCTCATTGGATGTTAAAAAAAAACAATTTTGCAATGCTAAATGGAAAAAGAGGAAAATTGTATTTGACTAAGTTAGAATTTTAGTTTGGATGGAAATATATTTAATATGGGGTTAAGTAATGTATAAACAAGTAAGATGTAAATGAAAAAAAATGACATTCTTACTAAACTAAGAAATTTGGCAAAGTGAGGAAAGAAATAAAAGGATGAAATGTGATATGGGTAATGATAAAATTAGTGTTGAAATACATTAAGAAACATGGTGATAGAGATTAAATTACAAATTAAATAGGATGGAAGGAAAATCTTAATTTTCCATCTTATCAAGGTTTGGTCAAGTTCATGAAAATAAATGAATTGGGTTGTTAAAGTTGGTTGTTAAATTGTGACAAAATCCTTGTTTAATCTTATTGTTGTAATATATAAAAATTAGGAAAAATGGTGGAATTGAAGTCATGGAATGGATAATACAACTAATTTATTAGTTGGATAAACCATGGTGATAAATGTATTATAAATAAAATAATTTATTATTGGTATATGGATTGGAAGTAGTTTATTAGTGATTTATGAATGTGAAGTTTAAATTTAATTTCACAATGGTGAAATAAATTTAAATAATTTCAGAAAGAAATAATTGTATAAGTGATTTAGTTATTCATGTTGGTACAAGAGAGTTGTTTATAGGAGGACAACATCAAGGTTGTGCATTCAGTGACCAAACTACAGGTAGGTGCCCGACACCTAATCTATTTAGGAAATTTTATGAATGTTAAGATATTGTATTTTTTTTTCTTATAATGCCATTGTAAATATGAATATTGATGTGATATTTTTATTAAGAAAATTGAAAAGTTCTAATTAATTGTATAGGCGATAATGGGTAGTCTATTATGAGATGTGATATACTGTAACGACAGAAAAACTTTGTATATATTACTTTTGATTATAACGATAGAATTGCTATGCGAGAATTATTATCAACCGTATTGATGGGGGATTCGATGTATGATCTGTTACCGATTAAAACAGTGAAAATCATGTGTAATTTTTGTTAGACCTCTATGTAGTAATAATAATAAAAAAAAAATCATGTGTGTATGGGGGGGACTTCAAAATAACTGACGTGTGAGATAGCCAACAGATGAATAGATATTGTGTGGAAACTAGTTTCATGGTTATTTGGACTAGTGCCCTGGTTAATGGGTAATTAGAGAAACTAGTGCCCTGGTTAAGGGGAATAATGCCCTAGTTAATGGGCAAATGGAGAAACCGGTGTCCTGGTTAATGGGTAATTGGAGAAACTAGTGCCCTGATTAACGGAACTAATGTCCTGGTTAATGGGCAAATAGAGAAACTAGTGCCTAGTTAAAGGGTAATTGGAGAAACTAGTGCCCTGATTAACAGGACTAGTTCACTGGTTAATGGACAAATGGAGAAACCAGTGCCCTGGTTAATGGGTAATTGGAGAAACTAGTATCCTGGTTAACGAGACCAGTGCCCTGGTTAATGGGCAAATGAAGAAACAGATGTCTTGGTTAATGAGCAAATGGAGAAACCAATGCCCTGGTTAATGGGTAATTGGAGAAACTAGTGTCATGGTTAATTGGACTAAGTGCTTTGATTAATGAGCTATTGGAGAAACTAATTTCTTAGTTAATGGGATTAGCACTTTGATTAATTGGCAATTGAAGAAGTCAATAATTTGGTAATTGAACAAATATCCGGTTTGGACTAGAAAGGACATTAGTATGTTCTTGGTTTGTGCCAACTGTATTGATTTGTAAAGTTAAGGATAAAATAAAAATTAATTATTTAGTAATTAATAGGGTAAATATATAGAAGAGATAATAGTAAATAATCATTGTGTATAAAGCTGATTGTATTTTGTATTAAATAAATTATCAGGTACCTTGCAGTATTGTGCCGAGTAGTAAATTATGTCTGTAGTTTTGGATTAAGATATTAATGAAGATGTTGATAAATTGGTATAGTTCAAGTATGAGGAAAACTCCACCGGAATTTTAGTTGAGTGTATATTAAATTATTTTAAAAAGATAGATATGCATAATGGTTTTCGAATGGTTGAGGTTGTCATATTAAGAGATTAATAAGTTATTCGGCTGACCAATTGACCGCAACAATAACATGTAATGAAGCAAAGTGTACATGAGTTTGACTGTGCTGATAGGTTAAGGTTTGGGTATTAAATTATCCCTACGGACAAAGTTTAATGGAAAAGAAAAATAATATTAGCATGTCTTTTAAGTATAAAAGTGATGGAAGTTTATGTGATAAATTATAAATAATAGAAATGGACATGAAATAAGTGGAATGAATAATGAATCGAGGAAATTTCTCAATATAATAAGGGTGTTATATGGACTGATTTACTATTATCATAGATATAATAAATGTCAGGGAAAAAAAAAGGTGACTTGAATTACATATGTTGTGAATTAAATTACGATGTGAATTAGATATAATTACGCATTGATTTACGATATGGATTAAAGATGATTGTGAGAGGAAAAGATCATATGATTTATACGTGTTGAGGAAATAAATTGTAGTGTAAATTCCATTTGATATGAAATAATGACATAAATTGAATATATTCATGAAATGGAAAGAGTTATGAAACAAATCTAAGGTGAAAAGAAACACTATATGAAAGTGTTTGAATGGTTCCGATCAATTTTAAAGTTGTGAAGAATAAATCGTATATTGATGTGTTAATCTAGATTAAGGAAAAAGAAAAGGAAAGTTATCATGATATAAGAATGATAATATGATGAATAAGATGTTGGAAATAAAACTTATCAGAGAAAGATGAAGATGTATAACGTGGGAAATTAATGTAAGATCAATGTTCTTAATGAAATATTTTGAAATTGGTTTTGATTATATAATTATTAAACATTAGTAACTAGGATGATGCAAATGTTTATTATGAATTCATTTTAATTTTTTTTATGTCACAAGTAAATTCTTTTGAAAACATCAGCTTTTTAGGGTCACTAAGTTATCTAGTTTTATGCATAAAGAATATATGTATTTTAAGAGAAAGATAAACTTATAAATATTTTATGTGAATATGATTTCAACAAGAGTTGTGATAGACTGTGTTTTTTAATAAAAAAAAATTGTTGAAAGGTTGTTGAAACTTTTCTTATAAAAAAACAATTTACTTGTATTTTCTTACATACTCGATCAATGAAAATAAGTATAAACGCATGAGAATGTGCTAGGCGTTACAGCAAGTATAAGGATAAAGTGTTATGTGATGTTGTGTCTATGCATGCTACTCATCTGTTACTAGGGAGACCTTAGCAATTTGAGAGAAAAGCCAAGCATGATGGGTTTAAGAACAGGTATTCATTGGAGAAGGATGGTAGAATTTATACACTTGCCCCACTAACACCAAAGCAAGTGTATGAAGATCAAATTCAGTTGAAGAAAAGCTATGAGGAGGAGCACTTAGATTCGGCCAAAATGGAAGAACAAGCCGAACAACATGGTGAGAATGTGAGGATGAGTGAAAATAAAGTAAGCTATAAGTTCAAAACAAAAGGGGATAAAGTTTCAACCCTTAGGAAATTAGGGGAGGGTCACGGCCAAAAAGAAAAAAAATAGAAGGGAGGCCGAGAGTGGAGAGAAGAAAGAAAATGTGAGAAAAGAAGAGTGTGTAGAAAAAATAGGGAAAATCCTATATTTCATTACAAAATCTAGTGATCTTAAACATGCTTATCTTTCTGAATTGCCTATGATTTTACTTGTGTATAAGTAGACATACTTTTAACTCTAATAATTTGGATTCCTATGTTCCTAATGTTGTTAAAGTTCTTTTACATGAATTTGAAGATGTCTTTGCAGAAGAGATTTCTAGTGGCTTGCTGCCAATTAGGGGAATTGAACATTAAATCGACTTTATTCCAAGAGCATCTATACCAAATAGGTCGGCATATAGGAGCAATCCCGGAGAATTTAAAGAACTCAAACGGTAAGTGGAGGAGTTGATGTCGAAAAGATACATTCGTGAGAGTATGAGTCCTTGTGCAATTCTCGTGCTTCTTGTCCCAAAGAAAGACAAGACTTGGTGAATGTGTGTTGAAAGTTTGTTATTCATACCGATCACTGGTCATTAAAACATTTTCAGGGTCAAGGTAAGCTAAATAAGCAGCATGCCAAGTGGATTGAGTTTATTGAAACTTTTTCATATGTGATTAAGTACAAGCAAGATTAAGAAAATTTTGTTGCAAACGCTTTATCGCGAAGGTATGTTTTTCTTAATACTCTGAATACTGAATTGTTAGGATTTGAGTATATTAAAGAATTGTATCTTGATGATAATGATTTTGGTTCTATATATGATCAGTGCAAAATTTCGACCAAGGATAGGTTTTTTAGGCAATTTTTGTTTAAGGAAAATAAATTGTGAGTACCTAATTATTCTATGCGTGAATTGCTTGTAAGGGAAGCTCATGGGGGTGGTTTAATGAGGAATTTTTGAATTGCTAAGACTATGGATGTTTTACGTGAACACTTTTATTGGCCTCATATGAAAAGAGATGTGCAAAGAATTTGTGATAGGTGCATAACATATATACAAGCTAAGTCTAGAGTAATGCCTCATGGGTTATACACACATTTACAATTAACACCAATAAAAATAAAATACGCAATTGAACAACCCTAATTGTTCTAACGAAGGCTCTGATACCACTGTTGGATTTCCAAATATCATACACGTAGCGGAAACTATGAAATAAATTTATTTTATATGAAATATAGGTTAGTAGTTGTTTCTATTTTATATTATTTTAAATGTTTATATCATATAGTTGATTAAATATATGTTTGTGTATGATGCGATTTGAAAAATATAGTTGGTCTTTAATGAGATGTGGTTCGGGATGATTGGATAAGGAATAAGATGTGAGAGTTGATTGTGACTAGGAATATGAGTGTCAATAACTTGGTATGTTTAAAATGTCGGGGCAACTCTCGTGGATTTTTTGGTAAAGACTTATGGAATGTACTTATAAACTCACTAAAGTTGTGAAAAACAAATCTCATGGTTTATAAATGAATTGCAAATAAACGATTAAATCTAGTTTTGAATTTGAGGATGTTACTGTTAGGTTCCTAAATATCAAACACGCAATGAAAATTATGAAACAAAATTATTTAGGAGTTCTTAGGATCCCGTTAGATAGATCTAGAGTTTTTTTTTGGATTTATTACCTAAAGATTTGATCTTCTTTGGCTTTGAATAATTTCTTAAAGGTTAGGTTGTCGCAAATTATAAGTCGTTCAATTGTCTGGCCTCTAACGGTAATCCACACGAACCACCCATGATAAATATCATAAATCCCTATTTAGGAGAGAGGAATTGCAATGCCTAGAGTGCTAGTTCTAATATTATGTTTACATAGTTTTTCTGTTTAATAGACAACTACTCTAAATAAGAGGTGTCATAACTCATTTTTGGGTTATTCCTTAAAATTTACCATTTTTCCTTTTAAAATAAAAAATAAAAAATAAATAATAATAGCAAGAAGACTGACAATTTGGAAAAAATAAGTTGAGGAGGATTTCAAACATATAAAAAAATCAAACTAGAGTTTTGGATGGAAATAAGAGCTTAATCATACCTCATTGTACCCAAGACTGGAGAGACAATATGGATTCAAGATCAAATTAAATGATTATTGGATAAATCTGCATAAAAATTAAGCTCATAGACATAATTAAATGTTTAATAGGCCAATCTTGCAATTTAGCTATGAAAATCAACTAAAACACATAAATGATACAAGAGATATAGTTATGGGCAAAATTATCCAAACAAAAGGGGGAGAAATCCCACCCTTATAAGGGTTGTTTCTAGGAGCACACCATACGAAAGAGAAAGAAAAAGGAGGAGTGAACTTTATTTTTCTTGAAATTAAAGGTTCTCTAAAGGGCTTTTAAGGATCAAATTAGAGGTTTTGAGCATAGGAAATAATTAAATAAGGCTCTGGAAGTGAAGGATTTTAAAGAGATTAAAGGGTGCAAAAAGAAAGTGAAGAGAACATGGTTCTCTGTTGAGTTTCCATCTTAATTTTTCATCTTTTGGAGTATGAAATCCTTCTAGAATGGTTGATTAGAGTGGTGTTGTGTTTATTATGCTAGGGTGAATATTAGTGTTATTTAATTTTGAGTTTTGATGAATTGTTGTTTAAATTGATGTTATTGTGTTATAATTATGTTTATGGAGGTGTAAAATGGATGGGTGATGAGTTAATTTCAAAGAATTGAAGAGAAAACATACCTCGTTATGATATGGAATATTCAATTAGGGATTACAATGGGATTTTGAATTAAATTGATTTAATTTTTTATAGAATTTATGTAGAATTATCTTAGTTTGAGTATGTAATGATTGAGTAATGGATTAATTGTAAGAAATTGAAAAGAAATCCATGCCTCCTTTAGAGAGGAAGTTTCAGCATTAGCATGTGTAAGGGTTTGGGCTTGTTTGATTTAATTGCCATGAAATTTGAGTAGAATTGTGTTTATTAACATGAAAAATGAATGGGCCAAGTGGTAATTATGGAATATTTAAATAAAATTTTATGTTATCCTTATAGGTAATAATCGGCCATAATACGGAGGGAGAGATTGAATTGGTTGATTGAAATAGACATGAAATTTGTGCTAAATTATGGCATGTAATGGAATTAAAGAATGAATATTAATTTAAATTGTTAGATAAAGAAAGAAAAGGCCATGATCCTTGAAAGGGAGGATTTCAGCCTAAACTAATAGTTTGCAAATGGACTGTGTTGAAACAGTTGTTATGAAAAATGGATTATTTGTGTTCTATAAATAATTTTCATGGTATTTAAATCTAATTTTGAATCATGGCATGGTATATAAATGGCTATGTGGTTAATTTGTTTATGAATGAAGGAAATTTGTACCCTGTAATGAAGGAAATTTGGTTGGACCAAGGAAATTAATTTAAAAACTTTTAGTTGCAATTAATAATTAATTATGTGTGATGATAACACTAATGATTTTAAAAGAGAGCTAACTACATGAAAAATCAAAATAAAAATTATGTGTGATTATAACACTAATGATTTTAAAACAGAGCTACTAATTCTCTAGCTTAAGTCGAACGGTTTATCCAATTGCTTAAACTAGTAGACCTGTTTACACAAAAAAAAATTATGAATTTTATGAAAATTTTTTTTAAAATATATTTTATGTATCAAAATATATATTTTTATCCAACTTGTGATTAAAAATTCGATTACAATTAAAATATTTAAAATCTACTATTCACATAAAATTTTATCTTTGTTTTTCAGTGTAAATTGTTCTACTAGTTTAAATGATAATTATAAAACAATTGATCTATTTATTATAAAATTTGATTATATATCTTAGTTGTGAATTACAACATTAATATCAATTGTAATTTTATTATGGTTCACAATTATAATATTTAATTAAATATAATATTTCTAAACTACAATATTAATTAAATATTACTTTTCTGAATTATTAAATCCTTGAAACATACTGTTTTACCAAAAATTTTGCTCCGACGTTAATTTATTATGTATGCTGGAGTCCAAATTTTTCCCTGAAAAATCTATGATCCCTTATTACTAAAAAAAAATTAATGTGGACCCCATATCTCACTCACACGCAAGAAAAAACCTTAACTACTAACAACTTTCTATACTACTACAACTACTCAAGTCACTTTCACTGATAATACACATAAAAGATCCCCTCTTTCTCTAGAATCAAGATCTTGCCTTTCTTAAGCAATGCAATTATCATTTCATTTCATTTCAAAATGAGATCTTCATCGAAACTAACCTTCTTTTTGTTGATAACAATCTGGGTTTTCTCTAAAACCTGTAAATGCAGCGTCTTTACTTTCAAGATGCACCACAGATTCTCTGATTCATTCAAGAATTGGTCAGGTTTGACCAGAAACTGGCCCGAGAAAGGAAGCTTTGAGTACTATGCAGCATTGGCTCATCGTGATCAGATGTTAAGGGGGCGTAGACTCTCTGATGCTGATGCATCTTTAGCCTTTTCTGATGGGAATTCAACCTTTAGAATCAGCTCCTTGGGATTGTATGTTCTTTCAACTTTTTGCGTTTTATTGTCAGTTACTGTCAATTTATTTTTGTTTGTTTTTGTGATTCTTCAATTGGGTTTTAAGAAACGGGTTCTTGTTTCAGTGATTCTTTAAGTGGGTTTTGAAAAAATTATTGTTTTAGTGATTCTTGAATTGGGTTTAATTTTCCAATCCTTTTGTGGGTGAATGTGTAGCTTGCATTACACAACAGTGGAATTGGGGACACCAGGAGTGAAGTTTATGGTGGCACTTGACACAGGAAGTGATTTGTTCTGGGTGCCTTGTGATTGCAGCAGATGTGCACCTACTCATGGAGCTAGTTATGCTTCTGTATGTATCTCTTCTCAGTTCTTACTTTTATTTGGTAAATGTGATTTTTTATGGAATGTGGCTTTGTTGATTCATCTTGTTTGGCTTTATCTTGTCCCTCGTTGTAGAGTTTTGTAAGTCTTTGTTATCTCTTATTAATTGGATACTAAAGTGGAGACTAGAGGTTATTTGCATTTAATCTGTTTGACAATGCTTAGGTTATTAGACAGCTAAAGGAGCACTTGGTGGTATGATGAACAGTGGCCTATGAATCTAGATGAATGCATTTTTACTGCTTCTATATCAAATGCTATTAGCTGCTCATGGTTGATTTTCTACCATGTGTGACTTATTCTAGCAGGATTTTGAGCTTAGTATATACAACCCAAGAGAGTCATCAACAAGCAAAAAGGTCACCTGCAACAATGATATGTGTGCACAGCGTAATCGCTGCCTTGGAACATTCAGCAGCTGCCCTTACATAGTTTCTTATGTCTCTGCTCAAACGTCTACTTCTGGGATTTTGGTAAAGGATGTTCTGCACTTGACGACAGAAGATGGTGGACGAGAATTTGTTGAAGCGTATGTCACATTTGGGTGAGTTAGTTTGTCTTCTAATAACAATTTTAACACCTTGCCTCGGGATAGCAATGTTCTCTCATCATGCTTTGGGTATAGGTTGAGATGAATATGCAATATGAAATTTGCAGTTGTGGCCAGGTTCAAAGTGGTTCATTTCTAGACATTGCTGCTCCCAATGGTTTATTTGGGCTGGGGATGGAGAAGATTTCTGTTCCTAGTGTCTTATCTAGGGAGGGATTAATAGCAGATTCTTTCTCCATGTGCTTTGGACATGATGGAATTGGAAGAATCAGTTTCGGGGACAAGGGTAGTCCTGACCAGGAAGAGACCCCATTTAATGTTAACCCAGCACAGTAAGTGGTAATTTGTCCTTTACTTGATGCTAATAGTCTAACATAATTGTCTTGATGGAAGGATAGTTTTTCCCTGACCTGTGTCTGGAACTGTTATGCAGCCCAACCTATAATGTTACTGTGACTCAAGCTCGAGTAGGAACCATGTTAATTGATGTAGAGTTCACAGCTCTTTTTGATTCTGGGACTTCTTTTACATACATGGTCGACCCAGCCTATTCAAGGGTCTCGGAGAAAGTAAGTGCTTCAGAGGATGAAGATTGATTTTGCTAGTCTATCTGAATTACCAAATCCAGTACTGAAATTTAGTTCTTATGCTCCTTTACAGTTTCATTCACTGGCACGAGATAAGTGGCGTCCACCTGATCCCAGGATTCCTTTTGAATATTGTTATGATATGAGGTTAGGCATTATAATATAGTGAAATAAAGGAGACATAAAGCCTTATCCATCATCACCTGCCTAGTCTCTATCCCCTCCGTAACTGTATCCTTTTTCTTGATGATGGGCAGTCCTGATGCAAATGCAAGTTTAGTACCCAGTATGAGTTTAACAATGAAAGGAGGAAGGCATTTTACTGTCTATGATCCAATAATTGTGATCTCCACTCAGGTAATGTTTTACTCTATATCCCTTTACCATGATCTGTGTTGTTTACTGTGATACTAATAGCAAATAATTTTCCTTTCAAATAATTGCAGAACGAAATTGTATATTGCTTGGCCATTGTCAAGAGCACAGAACTCAATATAATCGGGCGTAAGCATTGCATTTTTATGTGTTTATAAATAAGAAAATGAACGCGTGTTTCAGTATTAAATCAAATTAATGCTGCACTTGGAATCTAACTGATTTATAACAGGCACAAGTTTGAACTCTTTGTGTGTAGCAGTCCATGGTTAAGGAAAATTATGATTTTCAATCAAGGATAAATTCTAATTTGTTTTGTTTCTCCTTTTCCTAATCAATATACTAGGAAATTCAACTTCTATTTTTGAAAATAAAAGAATGATATGTTCTTAAATGAATTATATGAATTCTTGATCCTTGTGCAGAAAACTTCATGACTGGTTACCGTGTTGTATTTGATAGAGAAAAACTTGTCTTGGGATGGAAGAAGTTTGATTGTAAGTGTTACTTTCATATATGTTCTGACTGTTAATACATATATAAAATGGCATCACTGAATGGGGAAACTTCTTGCTCTAATGCAGGCTATGATGTGGAGGATTATAACAATTTCCCACTGCAACCACATGCTTCCATGGTGCCTCCTGCAGTTGCTGCTGGACTAGGTAGCAACTCTAGCACAGGCTCAGCAAAAGAGGCCAGTAATAAATCTCTAAGTTCAGTTGCATCTACATATTGCTATAGCCATACTTCTGTTTTCACTAGCTTGATATCAGTCTTCCTTATATGTCTCTTATTATAATCACTGCTCTGTTCATTTATCAGGCCAGTTGTATGATCATTCTTTAGGGTAGCTCTAGATCCTTTAGGTTACAACACCTCTGTATCATATTGATAGAATATCACCACCCCTTTTTGATAATGAGATTATATAATGCTGCTTTATATAACTTCCTATTGCCCATTCATTCTCTTATTCTAATCACCTTTAATTGACCAAGAATATATGGTCCTACTTTAGAATTTCTTATTGAAAAGGAACAGCTTCCTATTGTATCGTGTCGAGTTGCTGTACAGAAAACGTGTGCATAGGATGCCTTTCCCCGGTTACCTGCCTGGATAAATAAAAAAGGACTATATTGGTTGTAGCTATATTTTGGCTTACAAAAGTCTTCAAAATGAAGCAAAGCTTTTGGACTTTTTGATGAAGACATCAGCTTATACAAAGCTCAATTTTAAAATCAGCAGCCTTAAGTCTTGCCGCTGTTTTAGGGTTTAATGACTTGGAATCCTGTTACCAGAAGCCATTTCGATGACCATAAGATATATATATATATATATATATATACCAGAAGCCATTTCGATGACCATAAGATATATATATATATATATATATATATATATATATATATATATATATATATGGAGAGAGAGAGAGAGAGAGAGAGAGAGAGAGAGAGAGAGACACTAAAGGGTGGGGGGGAATAATCATCCAGTGTTTTTTTTTTTATTGAATTTTGGTTATGTTGTTTTTGTTAATTTTATTTTTTAATATTGAGATAATTGAGAATTTAACTTTATAATTTATTTATTTTTATTTTCTTTTTATGGAGTTAATTTGGTTTG
>Ga0325410_1002416_pt1 | contig 20973 bp, 17 predicted proteins | sample PopdelMetagenome_16_FD_206182 | JGI IMG/M metagenome (GOLD analysis project Ga0325410, IMG submission 206182) | Populus deltoides microbial communities from Bellville, Georgia, United States - Xylem-PdIQD-R3 | ecosystem: Host-associated > Plants > Phyllosphere > Stem > Wood/Secondary xylem... | reverse complement strand
TTTCTCTCTGTATTTGTAAAACCTCGCCCGACCAGTCTCAAATTAAAAAAAATAAAAAGAGAAAATCCTTCTAATTTGATAAAAAAATATAAATTAATTTGCTGACTTGATTAACCTAGTAAAAAAGATTTATCTATATCAATCTTCCAATCCATAACCTAGTCCTTGTTCTAAATAGAGTAATATATTCTTTAATTAAAAATATATTAAAATAATAATATTTTTTTATATTAGTATATAAAAATTATTAAAAAATATTAATTTAATATTTTTTAAGACAGAATTTTTTTTTTAAAAAAACACCTTTGAAAACCAAATCAAAACTTAAAAACAAAAAAATTATATATATATATATATATATATATATATAAATCACTCTTTTATGTTTTTTGTGCACATCCTTTTCCTCTTATCACGCACGCATAAAATTATTATTCTTCCATACATTCAATTCACATATATTTTACCTTATTGCATGAGCGGCCAATTCACCTAGTTAATTTTCTAAAAGCTTTGCTATTTTTGTTTTAAAAAAACAATCAAATTACCCCTAAATTATTATTATTTAATATACAGTAGAATATATATATATAAAAAACGGAAATAAGATAAGAAACTGAGGAAAAGTAAACGAAAAACCGCCGGCGCGGAAACCAATTAAAAAGGCGCGCTTTCATGGCACCACCTCTGCCGCCAATAACCATCTCAAAAATCGAAAAGTTCTTCCCTTACCGCCATCACAAAACGAGACTAGATCCCAGCCGTCCACGTGCACTCCTTTCCCTTCCATCAATCACCATCCCCTATAAACCTCCTCCTCCTCTACCACTCGGCTCCCACCCCTTCAAAGCAGAACAAAAAAAATGGCGGGCTCAGTGAAACAGAGCGTTAGCTCTATGAACCCATGGGCTCTTCATCTCCAGAAATTGGGTCTCGAGCTCAAATGCCCTCTCTGGTTTTCCTCTCTCACCCACTTTTTTTTTTCTTCCAAAAGCTTTCTTCTTTGTGATGTTTAAGTTTAAGAATCGTTTTTTTTTTGAAAAAAATGCAGCTTGGAATTGTTGAAGCGACCCTTTTTGCTACCTTGTGATCACATTTTCTGCAAGTTAGTAAATTTAATAGCTTTGGTAATTTCAATTATTTTTATTTTTGTCGAAGGCATGGTTTTGCTGATTTCATTGAGTTTCTTTCTTTCAGTTCATGTTTGCCCAAAACAATACAGTTTGGATCCGAGTGTCCTCTCTGTAAAGCTCAATATGGCGACTCAGGTAGGTCTCTTGACCCTTTTGATAAATGGTTTCCCATTTCCCGTGTCTAATTTTTTCAAAAAAGGAAGCTTTTTTTGTTAGGATTTTATGGTTTAATTTGGTAAAATATGAATTGAATGTATGGAAGAATAATAATTTTATTTGGGTTTCAGATTTGAGGTGTTTGCCTTTGGTTGAAAACATGGTGACAATCTATAGAAGCTTGGATGCAGCTTTCAGTGCCACTATTTTGCAGTCTCGTTCTGGTATGGTATCTTCATATACTTTGATTTGACTTTCAGTTTTTATTATTTTGATATTAGACTTAGTGGAGTATCCTTGGGGCAGCTCTCGCGTCAACGGAGACTAAGGACTCTTTGATATTCGTTGTTTGGAGTGGTTTCTTTGAGTTTTTATTTTAAAAGTAAATGTTGGTTGTGTATGGTGATTTTTGCAGAGACTGGTGGGGTTTTGAAGCAGTGTCCGGCTTCGAAGAGTGGTGATAGTAAGGATAAGAAATTAGTGGAAGCTCACTGGGGGAATAATTCTAGTAGTGGACAATCTAAATTAATGTGCAATGATGTAGCTTGTGCTCCATCGAATTGTTCAATTGGAAAAGGGGTTCGAAAGAATGTAGCGATGGGTAATTGCAATGTGCCAATGCATGTTAAGGATAAAGAGTATGGGGTGATTGGTAGTGTAGGGGGTGCGTCTAATGATAAACAGAATGCCAATTCTCCACCGGTAGGCTCGCAGGTAAGAGCTAGGGGGCTTCATGAATCCAAGGCTTTTCAAATGGACTTGAATCAGGCAGATCAGTTGTCGCCTAGAAGTCCTCCTTCATTTGGTGATAATAAGGATTCAGAAAACGGCAGTAATGATCAGGGAGGTGATGATGTAAGAACTTAACTATTGCTTTTAACAATGATCTTGCAAACTTTTTCTTAATCACATGAGTAAAGTGCAATTATCGTTTGCAGTGGTCTGGAAACTCCTTACTGCTTACATTGATTTCAATTTTTTTATTCTGCTCTTATCTTCACACAATGAAAGTTTATTGTACAATCCATTCTGTAATCTACGTCATGGATTTATGAAGCATAACAAAAGTTTATGGATATTGACCATTTCTGACAGTAGAAAATTGCAAGTATAAACTTTTGCTCCCCCAATGTAAATGTACTGGCAATTTCTATTCTTTTTGTGGTAAAAGTGCTTACCTTGTGTATTTGATTCTTATATTTGTTTCCAAAGCTTCTAAGCACTATATATGCTGCTTGCTCTTCTTATAGGAGTGATTAATATAGAAATTTAGTCGAACATGTCTCCCTGCCTATGCTCTTGATTTTCTGGTGTTTTTAAGATTGCTTGTAATAATTGCTTTGCTGTTAAGCATGTTTATTTGCTATTGTTGGTTAGTTAGCTCTCATTTGGCAGTGACAGTACATTTTGAAGTGCATAAAAGTAAAGTCTTTCAAAGCATTCACTTTTCTGAAGTCCACAATGCTTCTGTTTTTCAGAGTCTACAAGATTATAAAGCAGAAAACTTGGTTCAACTAAATTCGGACAACAAAAGAAGACAAGAGAGGCATAGCACTTCTGCTTCTGAAACCGAGGAAGGTCATTTGAGGGATTCAAAGAGACATAAGAAGTTGAACTACAGTCCATCGGATCTGGGTGCAAATAATTTTGGTCATATCAAACCAAATGCACCTCCAACTGAAAATTTGATAACCAGTTCTCAATTAGAGATTCCTGCAAATTTAAATAACTCGTTTAATGCTTGTGGATTCTGCCACTCCTCCAGAATCACAGCGGTAAACATCTATTTATCCCTGGCTTTTGTTTGTCTTTGTGCAATCTATAGTTTTGTATGCCATTTTGTTGCTGCTAGTGAATTGTCTAGTACATCATGGAAAAGTATATTTTGGTGCTTACATCTTGTGTCTTCTCCCCCCTCCTTCCATTTCAGGATACCGGTCCAATGTTGCATTTTGCGAATGGAAAGCCAGTAGAGGGAGTTGAAGCAACTCTATCCGACACTATACATGTGCATGCTGTGTGTATTGAATGGTATGCCATTATGCCTTTTTTGTTATCAATTTTTAGGTGAATGACAATTTGATGTCTAGTGAAACTGTTAAGAAGTTTCCTCTTGCTATCTTTCTTGTCATAACTTTAATACTGAGAGCAATATGTAACTAAATTTGAAATACAGGGCACCACAAGTCTATTTTGTTGGTGAAACTGTTAAGAATCTGAAGGCAGAACTGGCCAGGGGTGCAAAGCTTAAGTGCAGCAAATGTGGGCTGAAGGGAGCAGCTTTAGGCTGCTATCTAAAATCATGCAAGAGAAGTTATCATGCTCCCTGTGCAATGGAAATTACTAAATGTCGATGGGATTATGCAAGTGTCTTGTACTCTACTTATATTACAAATTCATGTGCTTATGTTGAAGGATTCCTTTTGCATCACTTCAGGGAGTTGAGCTTGGAGTGCTAACAAATTTCTTTATTGGTTTCTTACAGGAAAACTTCCTTGTGCTTTGCTCTGCTCATTCTTCAGTAAAATTTCCAAGTGAGAAGTCCAAGGCTAAGAAACACAACCAGAAAACTTCTTCTGTGCTGACTTCAGTGTAAGTTGCGATTCTCTTATTCCTTGTAGGTACAAAGTTAACAAACTGAACAAAATTGAAGTTGGATCACTCTTATCAACTCCTTGACCTCCCTCTCTATCCAATTCTCTTGCTCTATTGAATTTTTCTGTCAGATTAATGATGAAGTATCTTTGATGTTGAGGATTGTGAGCAAATTACTGTTTATTCAAAGGGATTTCAAAGGATGTTTGTGTGCTAAGAAAACAAATTAATTGGAATGTTTTTCATCTGTCAATGCTATTAGTAAATAGGCTGTTGCTTGTCATTAATGCAAAATCTGTTTGACATGATTTTTGCTATTATCATGCAGCGCCCCACAACAGTCTAACTTTTGGGTGGGATCATGTAATGGAGCAAAGAAATGGGTTTTCTGTGGATCTGCTCTGTCTTCTGAGGAAAAGGTCAGTTCAGATCATGGTTGATGTCAGTTTTTCTCCCTTCTCAATTCAGAGTCATTTTCCATATGGTGGTTCAGGATAGTTGTCATTCTTGGGATGATCTTGATAAGCCATGGTGTCTAGCATAATGATTGTTATGCAATGGATTCCCTTTTTCTGGCAACATATTGTTAAAACGGTGTTTTTTGGACTTAGAAAAATGGTTCAGTTTAGTTTTGTGATTTGAGCCCTCCACGTTTAGATTATTGCATGTTGCAATAAATCAAACTTGCTATGTTCATGACTGTTGTGCTGTGCACAGTGGCCTGGTGTGATTGAGAATTAGTTGATCACATTGTTCATGTTTGAGATTTAAGATGAGGAAATGCCTTTCAGTATTAAAATTACTTAGTGGCAACTTGTTTTCTCTGGTACAGTGTCTTTTGGTGAAGTTTGGAAGCATGATTGGTGTGCCAGTGAACAAATTCTGGGCATCAAATGTCACACATGTGATTGCAGCCACAGATTCAGATGGGGCATGCACCAGGACGCTGAAATATCTTATGGCCATTTTGAATGGGAAATGGGTTCTTACAATAGATTGTGAGTCTGCCCTTGTCTTTGACTTGATTACTTATCGTCTAAACTTGAGTTTTCATTTGTGAGTAATGTGCTGAAGAAATTTCTTAGATGACCCTTGTTCTTCCCTCGCTGTTATAAATTTAGCAGCCTAAGACTGAACTGATAGCCCTGGCCAAGCTATGTGCCTGTATTATTATTATATTATTATTATTATTATTCAAAAGAAATTGAGGATCATCAAAAGGGGTTGAGTCGAGAGGGGGACAAATTGATCAATCGGATGGTGAGAAAAATGTTTACTACCATTGATGAAAGTACCGAGGTTGTACATCTTTAAAAAAAAAGAAAGAGTAAATCCGCCCTATTTTTTCCTTTTTAATTGATTGCTTCAGAGTTCATGGCACTTCGTTTGTATTTCTTCCTTATTTTTGAGATGTTGCTTCATCATTTTCTTGCTATTAACATGTTGCAAGTCTAACCTTGGCAGGGATAAAGGCTTGCATGGAATCTATGCATCCTGTGGATGAAGAAAATTATGAAATTATTCTTGACTGCCATGGAAGCCGTGATGGCCCAAAAAATGGCAGGCTTAGTGCACTAAATAATGTAAATTTCTTCTTGAGTACCCTATTTCTAAAGCATGATTATGAACTTGTAGTATACCTTTGTTCTCTGCTTTTTTTTTTTTTTTCTGTTTTTAATTGCGTCTCTTAAAAGCCCTGGTTTAATTGTTTCTTTTGCAGGCACCGAAACTTTTCAGTGGCTTAAGTTTCTGTTTTGTTGGAGATTTTGTGGCTGGCTACAAAGAAGGTCTCCAGAGTCTGGTTATTGCGGCAGGAGGTACACTTTTGAAGAGCGGGGAAGAATTGGTGGAACAAAGACATGAGCCGTTATCTCCTTCAACAACACTAATTGTTTATAACCTTGATCCCCCACAAGGGTGCAAATTAGGAGAGGAAGTTTCAATTATCTGGCAGAGAACCAATGAAGCACAGGATCTAGCTGCTAAAGTTGGATCCCAAGTCATTGGTCACACATGGCTGTTGGAGTCTATCTCCTCATACAAGTTACAGCCTTTTGTAAACTGGGACAGCATCAGCAATTCTGATAGCTAGATAGTCCAGATGTAAGGAGGTTCCAACTTGCCTGCCCTATGTTAATTTGTTGGCAAACACAAGGCTCTGTATTTTTGCCTAGGATAATGTAACGTGAATATAACTACTTGCAAATTGCATCAAATAATATGTGACTTGTTTTTCTTTGGATCATTGCATTTGTTTGCAGGAACTTTGCCAACACCATTTTATATACTTGGACTTCACTTAAAATTTTCTCAATTTTGATATTCTTTGGGTAGGAGGAAGTCCAGAGATGTTATTATAGTTTTGCTTTACTTTGTTTCTCTCCTTCTCAATTTCCCCATGATTTATGTCCTTGCTCAAGTCAGAAAACCTATATTTATGTTTACAGAATGAGTAATGATATTTTCAATTAATTGTCTACCAATTTGACTTAACCTTGTTGAGGATTTCCTGCCCCTTATGGAGGATGATGATTCTTCAGGTAGGAAAAATGAAAAAGACCAAGCAGTCCGCAAAATACCTGAAAATTAATTTATTACAAAGGACAGGAGGTTTCATCATCTTCATCTAACCTTTGTTACACACACACACGATGAACCTGCAAATTTCAGATTACAAAGGACTGCAACTGCTTTCACTCACATAGGATAAGAAGAAAAGGTTTAAGTTCTTCATCTTTATCCAACCTTCAAGTTTTCGTTGTCTTGATGAGCTTCGACTAGTGAAGCTTCCTTTTTCCCCCCCTGCAAATCACTCTTGGAATCTACGTCCACGTTATAAACAAAGAAGTTTGCAGCAACTAAATAGAGAAGGAAGTTGAGGAAGCTCAATATGGCCAGGACAGCATAATAGTGGTCTAAATGAGAGAGATTTAGATTGTCCAAAATCCACCCTTTATGGCCATGCTTCTTAGTGATTTTAGAAACTGTTGATAGGATAAAACTACTAAGGAAATTCCCAATTCCCAAGCTGCTAGTGAAGTATGAAGTCCCTAGGCTCTTCATTCCTTCTGGTGATTGGTCATAGAAAAACTCTATCTTTGCTACTTCCACAAAGTTATCAGCAACTCCCATCAAAACAAACTGAGGGAGTAGAATAAATATACTGAGAGGAACTACCTCGTTTTTACCAATAATGTTGTGTTCTCTTGCCACACTAAGCCTCTTCCTTTCTGCTAAGCAAGCTGTGATCATTACAATAACATGCAACATAAACCCAATTCCCATTCTCTGCAGCAATGTAATTCCTCTCGGTCTTTTCGTGTAATGCCTAGCCATTGGCACAAAGTAACGGTCATAAATGGCTAGGCTCATCAACATGGAGATGGTTACAAAAGCCGTGAGGCACGCTGGAGGGATTTCGAAATGGGGTCCCATGCTCCTGTCCAAGACAGTTCCCTGTTTGATGAACAGGGTGTGCACTTGAGCTAAAATGGTGCTAGGTATGAAAGTAGCAGCCCAGACTGGAAGCATTTTAATCATTTGCTTGGTTTCTTCAACTTGGGTCACAGGACATAGCATCCACGGTGACCTTGAACCGCTCTCCACCGCTGCTTTGTCAAGGAATCTGCAGCAGACCAGAGCTAGTAAGATCGAGGAAAATGGCTGTAAGGGCAGACTATGGTAGATATATATTGATGCAAGTATTTTGATGCTGTGAATGTTGACTGATGATTGTCAATGCTGCTGGAACTGGGTATAGAAAAGGAACAAACGGTAACAAAAATTCTCAAATCATTATTAAATTGAATATTGGAGACCTAAAATGTGTAGTATCATACCCAAGAGAAGAGGTATAGTCAATTCTGAATTTCCCTGATCCTATGTACTCGTCCAGGCTAAGCTCATGCAGCTGTTTTGGGTCATCTGGGACGGGTACATTCCACTTTTTAACAGCAGCTACAAGTACTTGAGCCATCCTAGTGAATGGACTCTCTGCAGGCAATTTGTGCCTGTAGAGTGGAGTGCCCACCAAGAACACAATAATGGAAACTGCCAGACCCAGTGTTGGAAGGGCATAGCCAAGGGTCCAACCCACGTTATCTTGTATGTAAACCAAGAAGGTGTTTGAGAACAAGGTGCCAAAGAAAATGCTAAACATCCACCAATTAAAGAATGATAGCTTTTGGGTCCTCTCTTTAGGTTCAAAATCATCGAATTGATCAGCCCCCATGGTGGAAATATTAGGCTTGGTTCCACCAGTACCGACTGCTATTATGTACAATGCACCATAGAAAACACCCTTCTGCAAAGCTGAGGCTTTTTTGTCGCATTCCACTTCTTTGATACCTTGTCCACAAGATGGAGGCCGTAGGGCTGGCACCGAAACAGCTAGGGTTAACAGAGACATTCCCTGTTCAATTACACAAGTTGGAGAAAAACTGACGTGATTAGTTTAAATACATCAGGACAGCATGCACCTGCAATCTTTCAGGAAAAAAGAAAAGCATACGTGAACAACTTAACAAAAAACCATGTCTAGTAATATTCAGAGATTTTTCCACTATGAGCAGAAATCTCAGAATTCTTGCTGTCTGATTCTCTACCATCAATGGCATATTATTTTGAGAAGGATACGCCGAAGTGAATTATACCGAGTTTAAATTTTACCGCAACATAAATGCCTGATGCAATGATGAAAGTCCAGAATCGGCCCAGATGAGCATCTGCGATATAAGCACCTAGAATGGGCAATATCCATGCTGTTCCAGTCCAGTTGGTGACACTGTTTGAAGATGCTACAGTGCCTTCATGGAGCTTTTTTGTCAAATATATCACCAGGTTTGCTGATATACCATAAAACGCCATCCTCTCAAAAACTTCATAACCTAAAAACACCACACAGTTCATGTCCCAGGGGGAACAAGTGCAAAAATAATTCAAACCCTCCCCAGAATTCTACAAGAAAAATTTACAGCAAGAAGAAAGAAAAATATACAGCAAGAAGAATGAATTCGGGGAACGTTGATATACATAGAACAGTACTATATATCATATATGCATAGAGATTTAACTGACCTACAATGAAGGAACAAGCTCTCCATCTCCCAGTTTTTGATCTTAACACAGGCCTTCCCTTGAGATCGACAGTACCATCTGCTGTGTAGTCATCCTTCCCACCTGCTGGACCTTTCTCTTCTAATACTTCAGCCATCGCAGCAGATGTGGTGCTGGCCTGTCTGATGGCCCCAAGGACTTACGTGTAGCTTTTTATATAGATGCGGAATAGCCTAAGCTGAGAAGGGTCACATTGTATCATTTGTAGTTTTTTGTTTTCAGATTTTTTGAAGAAAAAAGAAAAAGAAAAATTGTTTTAAGACATAAATCATAAATTCCACCAAACAATCCTAAGATTACTATAATTTCTGAATCGCTTTAACGTCTCTGTGTCTCTCTCGGTGAGAGCTAAGCAGTGTTCATGTCTTCTTCTAGGCTCTAGCACTCTATAATGACGTTTTGTCCTAGGTGAGGTTTACAACCTTTGTCTGACAAAGGTAGAAAGTTAAGAATGAGGTTAAATAAACATTAATTCTCAACCTTTTCTCCATTTCGTGTCTTATATCCATGCTTGGCATGCCAAGGAAACACGTACTTAGAAATTGTCAATCACTGGTATTTGCACTGTACACACACCTTAGCTGGACATGGACTCTAAGCTCAAAGTTTCTGAAGTGATTGATATGATGATACCTAGGATGGATGTGGTTAGTTTCAACTATATATATATGAAGCTGACCCTTTAGTGGAACTTAGATTTACCTCTTATCTTTTCTTTTCCATGAATATGCTGACGACAATATATACAAGTTCTTAACACAATGAGCAACAGGGTACTTATGTTTGATAAGCATGGAGCACAACACTGACGAACACCGCACCACAGTTCTTAAAAACTGTGGTTGGGACAAAATGAACACCCCACCACAGAAACATACGGAGCTTTTGTTTCTGCTTTGAGAATAATACATGAAACTGTTTGTTTATATATGAACTTGAAACCGACCTATTTAGAAAAAACCAAAGCCAAACAAAACCTAAACTCCTAAATAGGAAAATCAAATTAAAACCTTACTGCGTCCAAACTTTTTTTTTTTATAAAACAAATAGCATCCCGCGTCAACAGATTAGAATAAACAGGAGTACAGGTACATAGGTCACAAGTTTCAGGAATCTCATCCGATGTTGGATGACAGTCATTCAGAAATCAACCCAATTAGACCAGCAACCCACTCGGGACTTCTTTTTGCTCCACATTTCGTAAGCCACCGTTTTCTTTATGGCCTCGATGCATCGGCACTGCAAATTATCTTAATCAAAAACCTTAAATTTTGAAGCGAGATTATAATATATAATTCATATTATTTATTTTTATTTTCATCACATACACATATATTTTAATTACCTTTTTATGTGAAATTGAACCTTTATTCAACTATTTTTTATACCATCTCAGGATAAAAAAAAATAGAGATAAAAAGAATATGCTTTCGTATACTTCATGTTTTGAAATTATAAAAATTTATTCTAAAATTATTTATAAATATATTTATTTTATGTTTTTATATCTATCTTTTCAATCAAGTATGTTTATATATATATATATATATATATATATAAAAGCTCCTATGACATTAACCATGCAAGTGAACAATAAATGCCACACTGCTACAAAACAGACCATAATTCAGGTACATATATAGGCGCCCGCGCTAGCTTCAGCTGCCATCTATTTCAGCCAGCAATGAGTAAATCTCATCAGAAGCCAAGAATTGATGAACTTGATTTCCTTCTCGATCCAACTGGACCCAGGACATCGTTTTATTATGAGAAGTTTCTGCTATGAGCTACACATGAAATTAATCTCAGCTGATCATGTGATTTCTGCTATATGGTTTTGCTCTACATTGTTCCATTCCTTCTCAATTTCCCTACCATGCATGTCCTTGCTTCGCTCGGAAAAAACTATATTTATGCCAACGGGATTAGTAGTGGTATTATCATTTAATCGACATTCAATTTGACTTATCATTGTTGAATATTTCCTGTCCCTTGTGGAGGATGATTGTTCTTCAAGGAAACCATAAAAAATGAAAAAGACCAAGCAGATAAGAAAGAAACCTGAAAATTATTTTAATGTAGGTCTAATACTTGCCTATAGAAGGCATTTTTACTTTGAATAAGTAACAGAACAGAACGTTTCATCATCTTCATCAAACCTTTGTCATACGTACGTTCATACAAAGATACATACATAAATATTACAAAGAACTAGATTCTGCCTTCCATCGCTTCAGATACAAAGTAGAAGGTTTAAGTTCATCATCTTTATCCAACCTTCAAGTTTTCATTGTCTTGATGAGCTTTGACCAGTGAATTTTCCTTTTGTTCCTGCAAATCCCTCTTAGTATCAGCGTTCACGTTATAAACAAAGAAGCTTGCAGCAACTAAACAGAGAAGGAAGTTGAGGGAGCTCGATATGGCCAGGAAAGCATAACAGTAGTCTAAACGAGAGTTATGTAGGTTGTCCAAAATCCACCCTTTATGCATGCTTCTTGGTGATTTTAGAAACTGTTGATAGGAGAAAACTACTAAGGAAATTCCCGATTCCCAAGAAGGTGGCGATGTATGAATTCCCTAGGCTCTTCATTCCTTCTCATGCTTGGTCATAGAAAAACTCTATCTTCGCTGCTTCCACAAAGTTATCAGCAACTCCCATCAAAACAAACTGAAGGAGTAGAATAAATATACTGAGAGGAACTACCTCGTTTTTACCAATTATGTTGTGTTCTCTTGCCACACTAAGCCTCTTCCTTTCTGCTAAGCAAGCTGTGATCATTACAATAACATGCAACATAAACCCAATTCCCATTCTCTGCAACAATGTAATTCCTCTCGGTCTTTTCGTGTAATGCCTAGCCATTGGCACAAAGGAACGGTCATAAATGGCTAGGCTCATCAACATGGAGATGGTTACAAAAGCCGTGAGGCATGCTGGAGGGATTTCGAAATGGGGTCCCATGCTCCTGTCCAAGACAGTTCCCTGTTTGATGAACAGGGTGTGCACTTGAGCTAAAATGGTGCTAGGTATGAAAGTAGCAGCCCAGACTGGAAGCACTTTAATCATTTGCTTGGTTTCTTCAACTTGGGTCACAGGGCATAGCATCCACGGTGACCTTGAACCGCTCTCCACAGCTGCTTTGTCAAGGAATCTGCAGGCAGACCAGAGCTAGTAAGATCGAGGAAAATGGCTGTAAGGGCAGACTATGGTAGATATATAATGATGCAAGTATTTTGATGCTGTGAATGTTGAATGATGATTGTCAATATTGTTGGAACTGGGTATAGGCAATTCTCAAATCATTATTAAATTGATATAAAATGTGGAGTATCAAACCCAAGTGAAGAGGTATAGGCAATTCCGAATTTCCCTGATCCTATGTACTCATCCAGGCTAAGCTCATGCAGCTGTTTTGGGTCACCTGGGACGGGTACCTTCCACTTCCTCACAGAAGCTACAATTACTTGATCCATCCTGGTGAATAGGCTCACTGGGGGCAATTTGTTTCTCTAGAATGGAGTGCCTACCAAGAACACAATAATGGAAACTGCCACACCCATTGTTGGAAGGGCATAGCCAAGGGCTCAACTCGCATCATCTTGTATGGACCCCACGAAGGTGCTTGAGAAAATGGCACCAAAAAAATGTTAAACATCCACCAATTAATGAATGATAGCTTTTGGTCTTCTTGAGGTTAAAAATCATCAAATTTATCAGTCCCATGGTGGATGTATTAGGCTTGGTTCCACCAGAACCAGCTGCTAATGCTATTATGTACAACGCACCGTAGAATATGTCCTGTAAAGCAGATGCCTTTTGTCACATCCCGCTTCTTTGATACCATGTCTGAACAGGTTAACGATACAACGCACCCAGGACTTCTTTTTCCACCCGTTATTTCATAACAGTCACCCTTGTCTCTGTGACCTCATCCCTTAGTACCATAAGCACAATCCGTGACCCAGAATCATCTATGACCATCATATCCAACATATATCAGTGCCTGCCACTACAGCTGAATAAGAATGACAAACACAGAGCTCAACATACCTCTACATTTCTGTACAGAATTTTCAACAATCTGCACATCGCATTTAAGATGTATTCAGGGCAGGTGCATAAATAATCAAACTGTGCTAAATAATTAAATGGTAATGCAGGATGGATCAAACTTGTGAGTACCACCATACAAGATAGAGTAGAAAGCAAATAGAAAGGTGACTTTTGAGGCAAGAACATATTAAGGCCAGATGCGAAATAGTCAAGGGGCAAAAATTAATGGCAATGGAAGAATTTTCATTTTTATCATATATATCTGGATTACCTTTTTCATGTGAGATTGAACTACGCCTCTGCTCCACTGTCTCTGCTTCACTTAATCCCAAACAAACGTGCAGTAACATCCAGTGAACTTTAAATGCCACGCTGCTACAAAACAGACCATAGTTCAGGTACGTAGCCCGCTAGCTTCATCTGCCCATCTAATTCAGCCAGCAACGAGTAAATCTCATCAGAAGCTGCATGAGATTTATCAGATGCCGCAAATTGATGAACTTGACTTTCCATCTCGATCCAACTGGACCCAGGGCATCTTTTTTCTACCCCCTGCTCCTTCATGGTTAACCTGATCTTTGCAGCCTCGCCCCATCTGTTAACTTCAGCATTCATGTTAACCAAAAGAGTGTAATATCCACTGTTGCCAGGCTCCAAAACCATCAATTTATTAGCAGCAACCTGAGCAATCTCCAAGTTCCTGTGAAGCTTACATCCACTTAGCAACGCACCCCAAATAACAGCATTAGGTTCCAACTTCATTGTTCTTATCAATTGCAGTGCTCCTTCAAGCAAGCCAGCTTTGCTCAAGAGATCAACCATGCATCCATAATGTTCAACTCCAGGAGGGATGGAATGATCTCGTGTCATACTCGCAAACCTCTTACGACCTTCTTCAATAAGTCCTGCATGATTGCAGGCACTTAAAACACTTACAAATGTAACCCCATTTGGCTTAATTTTCTCCCTCTCCATCTTGTCAAACATTGCCAGTGCTTCTTCTGCATATCCATGAACAGCAAGCCCTTCAATCACTGAATTCCAACAGAACAAGTTCTTCTCTCGCAACTTGAAGAACATCAAAAGGGACCTATCTAGACTCCCACACTTAGCATACATATCAATCAATGCCGAACCTATGTAGACATCAAGGTTAAATCCATGCTGCATAATGTAGTAATGTATTTCCTTCCCTAAGTCAAGGGCTCCAAGATGAGCACAAGCTGAAATCACAGTTGCCATGGTCACTTCATCTGGGCTGATCCCATGTTTTGCCATCTCATTAAAAACCCCCAATGCTTCTCTAAATCTCTTATTCTGAGAATAACAATTGATCATTGTAGTCCATGAAATAATATCTCTTGCAGGCATTTGATTAAACAACAACTCCGCCACATCAACTTCTCTCAATCTTGCATACCCATCAATCAAAGTATTCCAAGTAGCTAAATTCCTATCAGGCATCATATCAAACAATCTCCCAGCAGAACTCATATCACCGACCCGCACAAGACCAGAAACCATTGTAGTCCAAGCAAAGACATCTCTTTCAGGCATTTCATCAAACACCCTTACAGATTCTTCAATTCTACCCATACTTGAGTAAAAATCAATCAAAGAAGTTTGAACAAACACGTGTGAATCAAACCCATTTCTCCAAACATGACCATGAACAGCTTCTGCAAACCTCAACTGTGATACCAAGCCACAAGCTTTTATCAACGAAGGAAATGTATAACTTGTAGGAGAAACATTAGCTCTTAGCATTTGAACGTACAATTCAAGAGCCTGAACTGGTTGATAGCTTTGAACAAACCCTTTAATCATTGCATTATACACAAAAACATTAGGACTTTCCATCTGGGTATAGGCTAAAACTGCATAATCCATACGGTTAAAAGTAGAAAGAGCTGATATAAATTGATTCATTAAGTAACAATCTTGGTTTGTATTGGTTTTGACCATGACAGCATACATGGATTGTAGCTGTTTCAGCTTGCTGCAGTGCTTTAAGTGGTTAACTATAGTTTGAATTGAATAACAGTTAGAAGACATTCTATCTTTCGGATTTTCTTGTGGGTTTATTGATTCTGAGACAATCTTTTGCTATTTAAGGAAGGATAAAGTTACCAGATATGACAAGTTTTCGCCTTTTGAGGTTAAACTTTCATGTCTGTCTTGACGGAATCCATTCCCTTGTCTAGGCCTAAGCATGGATGTTTTTTTACAGGTTCGAGACCTCTTGTATAAAACTTGTATCTAGGGCTGGCCAGTGTAGGTATTGAATGAATGTGAAAATTTTGTTTGAATTTCTTATGAATTTGTGTGTGTATACACTGTTTTGATGGCTTAAATTGAATGAATAGATGCTAATCATGCTATTGTAACAGTCATGAATTTGTGTGTGTAGAGGCTGTTTCCATAACTTAAAATTGGATGAATAGATGCTGCTCTAGCAACAATGAATTTGTGTTTAAAGGCTGCTGCGATGGCTTTAAAGTTGGACAAATAGAGGCTGCTGTGACAGCCATGAATTTAAGTATGTAAGGGCAGTTTGATAGCCTAAAAGTGTACGGACATATGCTATTGGGTGTACTTCCATTGTGTTATGGAAACGTTATTGCATTATAAGTGTGAAGGTGTAATAATGTGGATATTGAGAGCTAACATATTCAAATAATAAATTGGAGGAAAATATAGCAAGATTGTAAGTTTTATTAAAATTGGTCAAATTCTTAGTTTAAAGAATTTGGGAGGACTTGTGAAATTAATTACAATTTAATTGAATTGTTTTGGCATTTCATCCTAAATGCTACTCTGCGAAAAAAAGTGTGGATAAAATTGAGTTAAACTAAATAGGTAAGTTAAAGAAATTACATATCGAATGACTCGACTGACTGAATTTGTAAATTAAACTAAGTGTGAATAAAATTTTTAAATGTTGTATCATTGATGACTGAATTTAGAAATGAAAATCATAAGAATTATGTTTTGAGGTTGAATTATCGAATGACTCGACTTTAAATAAGAAATTATGAAGTAAATTTGAAAGAGAGATTTGAATTAAATTAAGACCTCGTTTGTTTGCTGGAAAGTAGTTTTCTTGGAAAGTAAATTCTTGAAAAGTAAATTATTTTTCGATGTTTGGTAGTGTCATGGAAAATTAGTTAGAAAACATTTTCTAGTGTTTGGTTATGTTATGAAAAATGAGTTGAAAAATAGCTTATTAATGTTTTTTTTTTCAAGTTTATTAAAATAATGAGAAACAAATCTTACAAATTTAAAAGTTGAATGAGAATAAAATTGAAAAAAATCTAATTTCATAAATTATCTCAAATAAAATAAATAATAATCAAAATAATGGAGATCAAATCTAACAAATAAAAAATTAAAAGATGATGAAATTAAAATAATAATAATTATAATTTCATAAATTATTTCAAATAAAACAAGTAACAATCAAAAGAATGAGGACTAAATTTGATAGATAAAAAATTTTAATTAAAAAAATAATAAGAGAAAAGCAAATAACAATCATAAAAATAAAGATCAAAGTTAATATAAAAATTAAATTAAATCAGAATTTAAGGGATGAAATTAAAAAAAAAATTCAAACAAAATATATATCAATCAAAAGTTTGAGGATCAAATTTGATATAATCAGCAAATAATATGATATTTCTAAATTTTTCACAACTTCTGGAAAGTGTTTTCCGCCCAAAATAAAAGAAAAACACTTTCTTTGAAATCAAGCTAAATTTTTCTTTGACTGGAAAGTGTTTTTTGCTGACCAATTTTTTTAATGGCAAATAAACACAGGAAAGTTTGGAAATTAATTTCTAGGAAACCACTTTCCAGGCAAACGAACACCCCCTAAGTACAAATGTGTAATTGCGTATACTCGTTGACTGAAAATTTTTCTAATACTTAGCTTATCATGTTAACGGTAGCTAAAGAATTGATATCAATATTAATTGATATATTGACAAACATGTAAGATGTTCTGATACTTATCTATCATATTAATGGTAGCTAAGGAATTAGTATCAATACTATCGATAAATTGACAAACATGTAAGATATTATTCTGATACTTATCCTATCATGTTAACGGTAGCTAAAGAATTGATATCGATATTAATCGATATATTGATAGACATGTAACATGCTCTGGTACTTAGCTTATTATGCTAACGGTAGCTAAGGAATTGATATCGATATTAATTGATATATTGATAGACATGCAAGATGTTCTAGTACTTAGCCTATCATGTTAATGGTAGCTAATGAATTGATATTGATATTAATCGATATATTGATAGACATGTAAGATGTTATGATATTTAGCCTATCATGTTAATGACAACTAAGAAATTGATATCGATATTAATCAATATATTAACATACATGTAAGATGTTCTGATACTTAGCCTATCGTGTCTGATGATAGCTAAGAGAATGATATTTGTGTTATCAGTTTTATCAACAATTTATGTATATAATGACTATAATGGAGAATAAAATATACAATGAAAACCAAGGCAAATACCTACAAAATTAGGCCCTAACAAGCTAGGCCCTCTGGTCCCAGATCGTGAGGGCCCGACTCGATAAGTATTTGCTTTTGATTTCTGGCTTGAGTTGACCTTGCCCTTCAATGCTTGTCTCGTTAGTATTTGCCATAGTTTTCAGGCCTAGTTGGTCCCAGTATGTCGGGGGCCCGTTTTGGTGGGTATTTACCTTTTCTTAGGCTTGGTTGGTCTTGACACATCGTGGACCATTTCAATGTTTATTTGCATTGGTTTTTAAGTTTTAGTTGGTGACGGCCCGACATGGCCCGTTTTGGTGGGTATTTGCCTTGAATTTGGGGCTTGGTTTGTCCCTACCCTTCAAGGCATGTTTCAGTAGGTATTTGCTTTTATTTTCAAGCTCGGTTTGTTAAGGCTTGTTGTGGCTTGTTTCAGAAGTATTTGCCTTCATTTTTTATGTGTATTTGCCTAGTTTTTCAAGCTCGATAAGCCCATACATGTCTCAATATATATTTACCTTGGTTTTTAGGCCTGATTTGTCTAGGTTCATCGGGGGCCATTCCAGTGTGTATTTGCCTTGGGTTTCGGGCTCGGCTGGTTTTGGCCATCGGAGCCTGTTTTAGTAGGTATTTCTTTGTTTTTTAGGCTTGGTTGGTCATGGCCCACGAGGGCCAGTTTTAAGATGTTTTTGACTTGGTTTTCAGGCTAGGTTGGTCTTGGCTTGTCAAATCCCATTTCGATGAGTATTTGCCTTGGTGTTAGCCCAGTTGGTCCTAGCACATCGGGGCCCCTTTCTATATATATTTGCCTTGGTTTTTGGGCCTAGTTGGTCCCTACTTGTTAGGGCCTATTTATGTGGGTATTTGCCTTGGTTTTTGGGCGTGCTTGGTAGTGACTTGTTGTGCTTGTCTTGGTGGGTATTTGCTTTGGTTTTCATGTTTGGTTGGTTCCAGATAGGGGTGTTCACGGTCCGGTTCGGTCTGGTTTTAACCAAAAAATTCAACCGAACTGGAAAATAACATTCCTGGTTAATATAACCCGAACCGAACCGAGAACCAGTTCAAACCGAACCGGTTTTTTCCTGTTTTTTTGGTTTAATCGGTTGGTCGGTTTTTTTGAACACCCCTAGTTCCAGACCATGATGGCCCATTTCGTGGGTATTTGCTTTAGTTTTCAGGCTCGATTAGTGACGGTCCATCATGGCCCATTTTTGTTGGTTCTTACCTTGATTTTCAGCCTTGGTTTTTTGTCTAGGTTGATCCAGGGTTGTCGAGGCCTGTTTCGGAGGGTATTTGCCTTGGTTTTCAAACTTGGTTGGTACAATAACATCAGGGTCTCTGTTAGTAGGTATTTTCCTTGGTTTTCAAGCCTCGATGGTCCTAGCCTATTAGGGCCTCATTCAATGAGTAGTTGCCTTTGATTTTGGGCTTGGATTAACCTTGCATGTCAATGCACATTTCAATAGGTAGTTGCTTTTTTCTTTTCGGGCCCGGTTGCTCCCAACACATCGAGGATCATTTTTGTGTGTATTTGCCTTGAATTTAGGACCTAGTTTGTCCTTACATTTCAGGGCTCATTTTGGCTGGTATTTGCCTTTGTTTTTTTGGCTTGGTTGGTCAGGGCCTGTTGTGGCCCGATTCAGAGGTATTTGCCTTTATCTTCGGGCATAGTTGGTCCCGTCCCATCAGAGCTTGTTTTAGTGTGTACTTGTCTAGTTTTTCAGACCGATTTGGTCCTAACCAGTTTTAGTGAATGTTTACCTTGGTTTTTACTCTTGATTCGTCCTAGTCCATCGGAGGCCATTTCAGTGTGTTTTTGCCTTGGGTTTTGGTTATAGCTGGTTTTGGTTGTTGGGTTTCACAGGTTATTTTTCTTAGTTTTTTGGCTGGGATGTCTTGTCCCATCAGAACCTATTTTGGTGGATACTAGCGTTTATTTTCGATCCTAATTGGTCCAAGCACATCAGGGCTCATTTTCATGTGTAATTGCCTTGGTTTTCAGGCTTGGTTGGTCTTTGCTTGTTGGGGTCCCTTTTGTTGGGTATTTGCTAAAGGTTTTGGGTTTGGTTTATCCTAGCTCATTTGGGCCCATTTTAGTGGTTATTTGCCTTGGTTTTAGGGTTAAGTGGATTATGGCCCATAACATCTTGTTTTGGTGGGTATTTGCCTTGGTTTTTGAGCCTATCCGGTCCTGGCTCGTTGCGGCCATTTCAGTGGTTATTTGCCTTAGTTCCCAGGCCTAGCGATTTCAAACTATTGTTTCCCATTTCATAGGTATTTGTCTTGGTTTTCAGGCTTTTTTTAGTAGCGGTCTGTCAAGGCCCATTTATGTTGGTATTTGCCTTGATTTTCGAGGTAAGTTGGTCTTAGTTTATCGAGGCCGTTTCAGTGTGAAATTGCCTTGGTTTTTAATCCAGGTTAGTCTTGGATTTTGATGAAATTTTTATAAAAATCTCTTGATATATTTTTATATATTGTATTAAAATTTTACGACAATCAAATTTCTATTAGGTTTTGCAAAAGTGTTGTTGTTCCGATAAAATATAAAAAAAATGACAAATAGACTATAATGATATTTTTGTAAATAAAAACCAGAAAATCCCTTCCTCTTTTCTTTTCAAGGCCGACATCTAACTTAGGAAAGAAGAACATCTTCTTCTCATTTGTTTTCTCCTCCAATACAATATGCATGTCCTTCCAAATGGAGAGCTTGAGATAAATTTTGTGTAAACAACAAAGGAGAAGCAAATGGGAATATATAGAGAGAGGGTTGGTTTTGACAATAAGGAATAAGAGAGAGTAACTAGAAATTGGGAAAGAGAAAAAAGGAAAAGAAGAAGAAGAGTTTGTCAAGAAACCCTTCAATTGAACTCGAACTTAGTTGGTAAGATGTTTCTTAATCCTTATTTCATGGTTCTAGTAGTTTTAGAAGGAGGGAAAGAAAAAAGAAACCCAAATTATCAATTCTAGGGTTCTAGTACAAATTTGGAGAAAAATGCTATTTTGTTGCTAATCTTTTAAACTAACATGAATTCAATCGAGAGTGGATTTGGTGCAAGTTTCAGTCTACGAATCAGGTGAGTGAATTTATTATTATTTTTTTAAAGTTTAATATTTAAAAAAAATAAAAAAAATCATTGAGTTTTGATAGATCAAGTTTCATATTAGCCAGGCCAAGTTTAATAACAGTTTGAGTGTTATAGCTCATTGCTAAAGACAAACCATTGTTACCGAAATGAAATTTATGTTTCTAAATCAAAAGACATTTTTTATAGCAAGAGATGATACAATAAGGTCCATAGGACATCGAATACCCAGCCTACGAGTCTTCATTATAAAATCTGAACAGGACTTTTGCTAGAGGAAGTTTCCATTGCTCTCTGCAGATCCCT
>Ga0325410_1002414_pt1 | contig 20974 bp, 9 predicted proteins | sample PopdelMetagenome_16_FD_206182 | JGI IMG/M metagenome (GOLD analysis project Ga0325410, IMG submission 206182) | Populus deltoides microbial communities from Bellville, Georgia, United States - Xylem-PdIQD-R3 | ecosystem: Host-associated > Plants > Phyllosphere > Stem > Wood/Secondary xylem... | reverse complement strand
CGATAGCTCCATCGCCGAGCCGATAGCTCCATCGCCGAGCCGATAGCTATATCTTTTTTCCATAGCCGATGGCGATATCTTTTTTCCATCGCCTAGCATTAGCCGACAGCGATAGCTTTTTGCGATAGCCAATAGCATTAGCCGATAGCTATAGCTTTTTTCCATCGCGCGATGGATTGCTTTTTTCCATGCAAGTATATAAATCGTGCGATCACTCGCGCGGTAGATGGAAAGGACAAAAGAAAAGGCTAGTATGGCCACTGAAGAATGTTTTGTAAGGTAAGAAACAAACATCCATGTCTAGTGCTCGCTACAAGCGAGAGGAGAAGGGGAAATGTGCGAATTTATTCTTCTTAATTTATCTCATGTCTAGTATGGCCACTGAAGAATGTTTTTTTTTTTGTCTAATTATAGTTATAAAGAGAAAATTATTTGATTAGGTAAATAGTTTTTTTTCTTTATACTAGTGCCCATACATAATTATGTTTTAAATTTTAATTTTATAGAAGCTAGAATAATTTATTTTATATGAAAAAATTTATCTCACAATAATTTAAATTATATATATATATTATAATTTTCATTTTAAAACTGCAACTAAAATATTTTTTTTTAAACCGTAAGTATATCATTATTGTACTTTAATACACATTATCTTTAACTTTCAAACGCATAACTAGTACAAAGTTTAATGATAAAAAATTAGATTAATTGCCATTTCTCGTACTGATAGATGCTAATTAAATTACATAAAATGATTTGATTTTACAAAGTTTATGTGTGACGCGATGATATATCAATGTGTTATTTGCCTAAAAACCATGTTCAAAATAAGGAAATAAAGGTAGACTGATAATCTAATATCATTAAGTTTGGCCACTCTACTAAAAAATTGATAAATACAAACAAAAATACCGAGGGAATATTTCCATCAGTAAATTTTCGATGAATTTTACCGACAAATATATACCCTCGATATATACCGAGGGAATTATAGTGAGAAAAAAATAATTAAACAAAGCAAAAAAAAATCATTTTTTACCAATGAAATTACCGACGGAATAAATTCCCTCAGTAATTCCATTGGTAAAATGTTAACATTGTTCATTATGTTAATTACAGACGGAATCACCAACGGAAAATTCCGTCGGTATTTTCTAGAGAGCTATAGAACTGTTCACTCCCCAATTGCACTGTTAAGTATTGTTTTTTAAAGACAAAAGCACCGACGGATTAAAAAATCATCGGTGTTATTTGGCGGGTTTCTAAAAAATTTTGATTAAATTGAAAATTTAAATTAAATATTACAGACGGAATCACTGACGAATTGAAAACCCGTCGGTGATATTTAACGGTTTCTAAAATTTTTTTATTAAATTGAAATTTTAAATTAAATATTACCTACGGAATATTTAAAAATATTAATATTTAATTATCCGTCTGTAAAACACCCCAATAAAAAATCTGGAATCCCCAATTTCATAACAAACAAGGCTCCTTTCTTCTTCTTCTTCTTCTTTTTCATATGCAAAAAAACATCAATATTCATTTCTTTCTCTTCTCTTCTTTTTTCTCCTTGACTCCTCTTCTTCTCCATGCTTAAGTATGTATTTTTCTCTTTCTTTTTTCTTCTTAGTTTTTTTTTTTAATTAATATACTTTATGATTTTTTTTTCTCTTCTTAGCTTTGCTTGCAACTACATTAAGGTAATTTTTTTCTTTTTTTTTTCGAGTTTTTTTTTTCACTATATTTTTTTTTATCTTGTTTTTAATTTTTTTTTTGTTATTAATAAGTGTATGAATGTTGTTGTATGATTTTTTTTCATATGAGATCAATTTTTAGTTGATTTATTTATAGAATTTTTAAATTTTTAGCAATTGCAACTTTATTTTTTTCATATGAATTTTTTTAGTTGAATTTATTTTTTCTTGTTATTTATTTGTTGCAAGTTTGTTTGAGTTGATTTTGTTTTCCTTTTTTTTCAAGTGTTTTGAGTATTATAGAGTGTTGATTTATATTAATTTAATTATTTTATAGTTTTGTAAAATAGATTTGTTTTTTAAATATTTTTAAATAATTACCAACGAAATTACATACGAACTTAGTGAGAGAAATACCGACGAAATGAAGCGGATAATTTTTTTTTGCATGCCTTTTCCATTGGTAAAATAATTTTTTTTATTGCCAACAGACTTACCGATGAAAGATTCACCGACATGGCATTTCCGTCGGTAATTTTGTTGCTAAATTAATTACCAACGAATGATAGTGCAAATACTAACGGAAAATTCTGTCGGTAAATATAAAGATTGTGGTAGAGCCAAGTATTGAGTTTAAGTATACATGATTCTAGCAAATTACCACATTTAGTATTTTTTTGGCTCAACCAAGAATTGAGTCCAAGTATATATGAGTATGAGGAGCTACCAAATCTAGCATTCTTCTGAGCCCAAGTATAGATGAGTCTGACGAGCTACCATACCCAGCATTCTTAGGCTTAGCCAAGCATTGAGCCCAGACATACATGGGTCAATTTGGTGAGCTACCACACCCAAACATTCTTAGGCTTAGTCAAGTGTTAAGCCCAAGCATACATGAGTCTAGCAAACTACTAGACCTCGTTTCCTTGAGCCCAACTAAGCGCTAATCCCAAACATGTATGATTCTGGCAAATTATCAGACTCAACATCCTTGGACTTAGCCAATTGCTGAACCCAAGTACATGTGGCTCTGACAATCTTATTATGCTCCGTATTGAATCATGAGATTCTGATGAGCCAGAGATCTTTTTCCATGTGATGAGTCATGGATATTTTTCCTCTAATGAGTTAGAGATCTTTTACCCTATGATGAATTAGAGATCTTTTCCCCCCTTTAACACATAAAAAATATTTTAATGCTATCAGAAAAGGAGGACTTTGAGATCTTATCCTCGATAAAAAGGTAAAAATCATGAGCTATAAAGATTTATTGGATCCTGAGAAAAAAAAATCAATCTTTTCAAGCTGATAGAATTTTTAGCATATATACTTTCAGATTTTATCTCTCTAATAGATTTTGGCATTTACTCTAAAAAAAGATATTTAAGTATCAGAGAATCTCTAAATCTATAAAAAAATATTTTGCAGGTATCAGTGACCAATTATTTTTTCTTACCAGACATCAGATATCAGCTACTAGTCACCTTGGCCAGAAAGAAGTAATCAAATCATTAGAATCAAGAGATTAACCGATTATCCAATATATAAGTCTTACTCCTAAGCTACTTGAATTTTTTAGTATCTAATTAATTAACACTATCTGTGAAAACTAATAAAAAAATCAATTATTATTATTTGACAATTGATTTATCGACATCCTTAATTATTGATAAAAGTAGAAAATCAAAACACTTTTGTGATGGGCCATATCATACTGGAAACTAATATTGTCGGCTATTCTTTCACAAATGGTATATGACATCACTAATCACTTTTAAAATAGAAAATTAAAAATCTTGAGAGGTGTAACTCAACTGGTCAGGTTTTGGGTTTATTCTCTAGAGGTCACCAGTTCGAGTCTCATAAATCTTAAGGTCACTGAAGGCTTACATAATAATTTCAGGGCTTATAATATTAGTCGAGATATATGGAACTGACTCGAATTAAAAAAAAATTCAAAACACTTTTGTAATGGGTGATATGACCTTTCTACAGTTATTGACACATTACCCCACAGAAAGTAACTATCCCATATTATTCTGAGCCCAAGCATAGATGGGTTTGGCGAGCTACCATACCCAACATTCTCGGGCTCAGCCAAGCATTGAGCCCAAGCATTCATAGATCAGTTTGATGAGCTACTACACCCAATATTCTTAGGCTCATTCAAGTGCTGAGTCCAAGCATACATGAGTCTGGCGAACTACTAAACCTCACATTCTTGAGCTCAACTAAGCGCTAATCCCAAACATGTATGGTTCTTGCAAATTACCAAACTCAGCATCATTGGACCTAGTCAATTACTGAATCCAAGTACATGTGGCTCTGACAATCTTATCATGCTCCATATTGAATCACGAGATTCTGATGAGCCAAAGATCTTTTTCCATGTGATGAGTCATATATATTTTTTCTCTAATGAGTTAGAGATCTTTTACCCTATAATGAGTTAGAGATCTTTTTCTCCCTTTAACACATAAAAAATATTTTAATGCTATAAAAAAAGGAGGACTTTGGGGTCTTCCTCTCGATAAAAAAAGGGTAAGAATCATGGGCTATAAAGACCTATTAGATCTTGAGAAGAAAATAATCAATTTTTTCAAGCTAATAGGATTTGTAGCATGCATACTTTCACATTCTATCTCTCTAATATATTTTGGCATTTTCTCTAAAAAAGATATTTAAGTATCGGAGAGTCTCTTTAAGTTAATTTTTTTTGCTAAAAATTAATTTTTTGTATGTTTTGGATCGTTTTGATGCGCTGATTTCAAAAATAATTTTTTAAAAATAAAAAAATATCATTTTGATGTATTTCATCACGAAAAACGCTTTGAAAAGCAACCGCAACCACACTTCCAAACATGCACTAAATCTAAAAAGAAAAAGATTTTCATAGGTATTAGCAACCAACCACTTTATCTTACCAGACACCAAGTATTCATTACTAGCTAGCTTGACTGGAAAAAAAAATTAAATTATTAAAATTAAAAAATTAACCAATAATCTAATACATAAACTCGACAGCAAGCTACTTAAATTTTTTAAGATATCATTAATTAACGTTGAATGTGAAAACTGATAAAAAAAAAAAAAAAACCATCTCCTATTTTTCAACAATTGGTTTAATGATATCCCTAATTATTGGTAAAAGTTGAAAATCAAAACACTTTTGTGATGTACCATATCATAGTGGAAACTGATAAAAGTGGTAAAAGTGGAAACTGGTTTACCGACATCACTAATTACTGTCAACGACTATTATTCGACAACTGACTTGCTGACATCACTAATCACCGTCAAAATAGAAAATCAAAACACTTTTGTAATGTGCCACATCATAGTTATTGATTGACACATCTGCCCCACAGCAAGTAGTACTACCACCCTTATTCTTTTCTTCTTCTTCTGTTTTTTTCTTCGCTGGGCCACCCAATCCACCAAACTAAAATAGAGTACATCAAACTTAACATCACTCTTTCCTAATTATTGCCGTAGCTTATTTCAATCCAAAGGCAACCCATGAACCAGTTCTTAACCGTACACATGGCTGGATTTAAGATCAAAGAGGTAAGAAAATACAAATAACTAGCACAAAGCTTTTAGGTTGTTTCCTTCCCCTTGCCCATAAAATTTCACCTAGATCTGATCTTCAATTGGAAATTAAAGAGAAATCAATTTAGGGTTTTCTTAGGGGAGAGAAATTATGTTTAAAGAGAGATTTGTAGTGTTTGTATTATATTATATATGAGGAAAATTTTATATTTTCCTTTAAATTTAAAAATTATATTTACCTAGAAGGATGATGACAATATTCATTAATATATATATATATATATAACATAACTAACAAGTCAATTCAATCTCGAGTAAAATAAAAAAAAGTTGATCTTTAAATTATGAATTTTTCAACTAAATTCATTAGACATTCCGATTTCCGGGTTTAACATCCTTGATCATAACAACCTATAATAATATAATTACGATATGGCACGTCCGCACGCTGTCGCGGGCTTATAAAACAAATGTACTTGATAGTGGTATTATTATGAACCAGCGCTAGATAAGTAATAAAAACTAAAGGTATAATGATGCCAATATTTCATGATGGGAAAAAAAGTTGTGTTGATAATAAAAAAAAACTTAGAGACTGAACAAAATGATTGTTTTCGTCATATTTTTTTAACTTTTCTGTTAATAAAAAGAAAAAAAACTATAAAGCTAAATTCTCTACCAACTTAATATTAAAATAAAAAACTAACAAAGATAATCTTGAAAGGAAAAAAACCAATGAAGAAAAACGTTGTAGCAATTGATAATGTTTTGTGAGGGAAACTACAGTGCTTTCTCCAATAAAATTGACAAAGATAATTTTAGAAAAAAAAAATCATAAAAAAAACCATTTATAGAAATACTGTAGCAATCCACAGTGTTTTGTGAGAAAAGCTACAACGCTTTCCCCATATGATTTAGCTTTATTGTAATTATAATTTTCAACCATCTCAATATTCAAAAAAAAATTGACAAAGATAATTTTGGAAACAATCATAAAAAAATCATATGGAAAAACACTGCAACAATTCACAGTGTTTTAAAGAAAAAAATTACAAAGCTAAATTCTCAATAAGCTCAATATTAAAAAAATATAATCGACAAATACAATTTTAGAAAAAAAAAATAGCAAAAAAAAGGGTAAAAAAAACTATGTTGGAAACATTGTAGCAATTCACAATGTTTTGTGATGAAAGCTACAGTGCTTCCCCAAATGATTTAGCCTTATTTGTAATGACTTATAATTACAATTCTCAACCAGCTCAATATTAAAAAAAAAAATTGACAAATATAATTTTAAAAAAATCATAAAAAAAACTACGTTGAGAGACACTCTAGCAATCCATAGTGTTTTGTGAGGAAAGATACAATGCTTTCTCCACATGATTAAGCTTTATTACAAAGTTAAATTCTAATCAGCTCAATATTAAAAAAATAAAATTGACAAAGATAATTTTGAGAAAAAATATTACAAAAAAAAAACACAAAAGAAACTGGAAAAAAAACCTTCTGCGAAAAAAATTATTGCAATTCACAGTAATTCACGAGGAAAGTTACAATGTTTTTCTCACATATTATAACTGTAATTTTTAACCAGCCCAATATTAAAAAATAAAATCGAAAAAGTTAATTTCAGGGAAAATCTTCAAAAAACAAACAAACAAAAAACCGTGCGGAGAAACATTGTAAACAATCAACAATGTTTTAAAGAAAAAAATTACAAAACTAAATTCTCAATCAGCTCAATATTAAAAAAATAAAATCAACAAATACAATTTTGAAAAATTAAAAAATAAGATAGAAAAACCATGTGGGAAAACACCGTAGCAATTCACAGTATTTTAAAGGAAAAAAATTACAAAGTGAAATTTTTAACCAGCTCAACATTAAAAAAGTAAAATCGACAAAGATAATTTTGAAAAAAAATAAAAAAAAGAAAAGTTTGGAAAAAAAAAGGAAAGTAATTTTGGAAAAAAAAGAAAAAAAGGGAAATTTGAAAAAGAAAAGATGAAAAAAAAAAACAAAAAAGTAAAAAAAAAAAAGAGGAATGCACTGTAGATTACTATTGTAATCCACAATGCATTGGGTGTGGGTGAACAGTGAATTCCCCACACTCTTTAGCTTATTACTTAATTGTAATTTATAACTAGCTTAATATAAAAAATAAAATCAACAAAGATAATTTTAGAAATAAAAAAAACTATGTGGGAAAAAACATTATAGTAATTTACAGTACTTTGTGAGGAAAGCTACAGTGCTTCCCTCATATATTGTAACTGTAATTTTTAATCAAATAAATATTAAAAAATAAAATAAAAAAAGATAATTTAGGAGGTAATAAAAAAAACCATGCGGAGAAACACTGTACCAATCAACAATGTTTTAAAGAAAAAAATTACAAAACTAAATTCTTTATCAGCTCAATATTAAAAAAAATAGACAAATATAATTTTGAAAAATAAAAAAAATAAAATAGAAAAATCATGTGAAAAAACACCGTAGCAATCCATAGTATTTTAAAGCAAAAAAATAAAAAAGAAAAATTTTTTAATAAGCTCAATATTAAAAAAATAAAATTGACAAAGATAATTTTAGAAAAAAACAAACAAAAAAATAAAAAAGTGCAAAAAAAAAAGTGACATAAAAAATGAAAAAGGGAAAAAAATTAAAAAGTGAAAAAAAAGGAGGAATGCACTATGGATTACTGTTGTAATCCACAATGCTTTTAGGTGTGGGGGAACAATGATTCCCCCACACCATTTAGACGTATGTACGAGATGACATGCATGCGCGCTGTCATGAGCTTATAAAACAAATGTCATTGATGGTGTTATAATTGTGAACTAACGCTAGATAAGTAATAGAAACTAAAGGTATGATTGAGCAAATATTTGATGACGGAAAAAAAAGTTGTGTTGGTGATCAAAAACTTAGAAACTGAACAAAATGATTTGTAGCAATTTACAGTATTTTGTGAGGAAAGATACAGCGCTTTCGCCAGATGATTTAGCTTTTCTGTTAATAAAAAGCAAAAAAAATTACAAAGCTAAATTCTCTACCAACTTAATATTTTAAAAAAACCAACAAAGATAATTTTGGAAGGAAAAAAACTCACGAGGAAAAATGTTGTAGCAATTGACAATGTTTTGTGAGGAAAACTACAGTGTTTTCCCCAAAAAAATAAAATAAAAAACTATTTAGAGAAATATTGTAGCAATCCACAGTGTTTTGTGAGAAAAACTACAATGATTTCCTCATATGATTTAACTTTATTGTAATTGTTACTACCTAATTTTTTAACTATGTTTTGATAAATTTTCAGAAAAAATCCAAAAATAGTGAAAAAACAACAAAAATCCAAAAAAAATGTTTTTTAATATATTTGCATCATTTTTAGCATCGTCTCAAAAGAATTTAAATTTTCAAAGGTTTTTAGAATGTGTTATTTTAAAATCACCGATTTTCTTCATTCGAGTCGATGTTGATAAGAAAAATCCAAAAAAATAAGAAAGATCAAAATTTACAAAAAAATGAGTTGAGGGACCAAGTTTGAGACCTAACAATATTTTTGCCTACAAATATTGGTCTTCAACACACACAAAAAGGAGGACAATTTTGCACATTTGGAAGATAATACAAAAAAAATCCTAACCCTAAAAACCTAAACCTACCTCTAACCAAACGGCAACGTTCCCCACTTGAAAAAACAAAAAGAGCAACCGCTGCCTCCCACTAGTTCTCGATTTTGCTTCTTCCGTGGCCGCTCCCCCCCAGCCATCTTCACCTTACCTCTCCCAGCCTCTCCTCTCTCAACCATCCCCCCACAAAGAACCAGTCGGCCATAAGACAACCCCTCATAGCCCCCACAGACCCAAATCCTCCACCTAACAGCCACAACAGCGCTGCCATCACTTGGACATTAAATATCTTACAGACCTCGACTATTCCCTCACTTTTGACCTCAACGACAAACCAGACACGACATCCCTCTCCTCGTGCAGCAGCGCCTTTTTCCTCTAGCAGCAAAACCAATCGTCGCGACAACCAACGGGAGTGGAGATCATCAACGCCGCTGCTCCCCTCTACAACCGCCAGACTTGCCACCCGAAGCAAAGGAGAAGAAGATGAAACCCATAACAAACTGACCCGCAAGAAGTAGGTCCGAAGAAGGAGAAAGGAGAAATGCAGATAAGAAAAACAAAGAAAGAAAAGGCTAAAATCAACTGTTTGTGGCCTTTTTTTTGTGTTTCTTGTTGCAGGTAGAGGTAGCAGTCACTGTCGGTGAGGAAGAAGGGAGAAGCCGCTTCGGATCTCCCCTGCTGCCTGTTTTTTTTGCGGCGGCACGTGAACCCACGCGCTGCCAGTGACGGTGACGCATAGAGGAGACGTGCCGTTGCTATTTTGGTGGTGCAGAAGGCTTTCCCTGTTATCCCAGATTGTTTTGGGGCTATCTTGTATTTTTTTTGTTTTGTTTAATGTACTGTTTGTTTTATTTTAAATTTTGATTGATTTGTAATTATGTAATGGGTATGTGCTTAGACATAGTAAAAGTAAAGTATTTGAGTGGGTTTTTTTGTTATTATTTTTATGTATGTGTTGTTATGATAAAGTTAAAAAGAAATAAAAAAAATTAAATGTTTTAGTTTGCATTGAATTTGGTTTATATTTCAAAAAACAAATATTAAAAAATATTTTTCTTTTGGTATTGAGGATTTTAATCTTATACGTAAGATGCATTCTTGATATTAAACAGAAAAATTTGTTTTGTTTTTATTGATGCTAGAGCAATATGGTTTTTTTATCTGATAAGATAAGAATCTCCTTACCGAGGAGAACTTTTCTTCTATTTTTAATTCATTAGCAAGACAACTTTCAAAAATTTTAAATTACATAAAATCGCGAAGCAGCTTACCTTAGGTAGGGTGCGCTAAGGGTGCTAATACCTTTCCTAACCACAACCAGTCCCTTACCTGTGAATCTCTGACAAGACTAGCACACCCGGGTTTCCTAGTAGTCCTCAATTAAATACTAGGTGGCGACTCCTAACGAATCAAATCAACAAAACGAATGAAAATCACCAGCGAAAGCCGCGCGGGTGATGTGCCACAGTAATTATAATTCTTAACCAACTCAATATTAAAAAAAAATCGACAAAGATAATTTTAAAAAAATAAAAAAAATCATATAGGAAAACACTGCAACAATTCAAAGTGTTTTAAAGAAGAAAAGATTACAAAGCTAAATTTTTAATTAGCTCAATATTAAAAAAAAATCGACATAGACAATTTTAGAAAAAAATAACAAAAAAACACCAAACAAAAGGGAAAAAAATCATGTTGGAAACACCATAGTAATTCACAGTGTTTTGTGATGAAAGCTACAATTCTTCCCCACATGATTTAGCCTTATTTGTAATGACTTGTAATTGTAATTTTCAAACAACTCAATAGTAAAAAAAATTAAATTGACAAAGATAATTTGAAAAAAAATTATAAGAAAAAACAATCATGTGTAGAGACACTGTAGTAATCCACAATGTTTTGTGAGGAAATCCACAATGCTTTCCCCACATGATTAAGCTTTATTACAAAGTTAAATTCTAGCCAGCTCAATATTAAAAAAATAAAATTGACAAAGATAATTTTGGGAAAAAATATTACAAAAAAACAAAACATAAAAGAAACTGGAAAAAAACCTTGTGCGAAAAAACATTATGGCAATTCACAGTAATTTGTGTGGAAAGTTACAATATTTTTCTCACATATTGTAACTGTAATTTTTAACTAGCCCAATATTAAAAAATAAAATCAAAAAAGTTAATTTCGGAGAAAATCATCAAAAAAAACAACAAAAAACCATGCGGAGAAACACTGTAAGTAATCAACAATGTTTTAAAGAAAAAAAATTACAAAACTAAATTATCAATCAGCTCAATATTAAAAAAATAAAATCAAAAAATATAATTATGAAAAATCAAAAAATAAAATAGAAATACCATGTGAGAAAGCACCGTAGCAATTCACAGTATTTTAAAGGAAAAAAATTACAAAGCAAAATTTTTAACCAGCTCAATATTAAAAAAGTAAAATCGACAAAAATAATTTTGAAAAAAATAAACAAAAAAAAGAAAAAGTTGGAAAAAAAAAGAAAAGTCATTTTGGAAAAAAAGGGGGAAATTTGAAAAAAAAAATGAAAAAAAAAGAGAGGAATGCACTGTGGATTAGTATTGTAATCCACAATGCATTGGGTGTGGGTGAACAGTGAATTCCCCACACCCTTTATCTTATTACTTAATTGTAATTCATAACCAGCTTAATATCAAAAAATAAAATTAACAAAGATAATTTAAAAAAAACAAAAAAAAAATATGTGGGAAAAACATTATAGCAATCCACAGTAATTTGCGAGGAAAGCTACAGTGCTTCCCGCATATATTGTAATTGTAATTTTTAACCAGCTCAATATTAAAAAATAAAATTAAAAAAGATAATTTTGGAGAAAATCATAAAAAAAACAAACAAAGAAAACCATATGGAAAAAAACTGTAGCAATCAATAATGTTTTAAATAAAAAAATTACAAAACTAAATTCTTAATCAGCTTAATATTACAAAAGTAAAATCGACAAATATAATTTTGAAAAATAAAATAATAAAATAGAAAAACTATGTGGAAAAATACCGTAGCAATCCATAGTATTTTAAAGAAAAAAAATTACAAAGTAAAATTTTTAACCAGCTCAATATTAAAAAACTAAAATTGACAAAAATAATTTTGATGAAAAAAATAAAATAAAAATAAAAGGTGTAAGAAAAAGAAGTAAAAAAAAATGAAAAAAAGATAAAAAAATAAAAAAATATAAATTATTATAAATTATTGTTGTAATCTAAAATGATTTGGTGTTGAGAAATAGTGGTTTGCACATTATTTAGAGTATTGTTAATTAATAATTAATAATTAATAATAATTCTTTGGGAAACAACGAAAAGTGGCGTGGCGGGGATAGGAGTGTGCAGCGTACGCAAAACATAAAAAATAACAGGAGGTGAAATTTAGGAGATATTCGGAAAAACAAAAGCTGACACGAGCCTAGCCCAGGGCTCCGGATTCCTTCACGCATCTCTCACTCTCTTCTCTATTTCTTCACACTTTCCTCTCCTTCCTCCTGCTAACTAACTCCTCTCTGAATCAAAAAATGTTCTTAGAGTTCTAACGGATTGATCGATTGACGGCGGCGACAACGACGGCGGCCGCAATATATGGAGTCGGATTCTGTTCTTTTTCTGATAATTTGTCGACGATGAAACTGACTAAACGACGTAGTAATGGTTGTATCATCGGTGTGAGAAGCAGTTGTTCTAGGAGAGAAGTAGGGACGGTGCTGGGGTGTTCGTCGCCGAGTAAGGCCGTGACTCAGTTGGAATCGGAAGGAGATGTGTGATTGAGGAGGAGGAGGAAATGTTATGAGGTTCAAGATGTCTGATTTTAAGGTGCTTGATCGTGTCAGTATTGGCCTTGGTGGCCAGGTAAGCCAGAAAACTCTACTTCAATTTTTTTTTTAGTCTTTATCTGTTAAATATTGTTAATTTCGTTGTGATTTTCGGTTATTAACACTAAGGATAGTGCTTAATGTCCAAAAATGATTGTTCTTAGCACTGCTAATTATGGCATGGATAACTGAATTGGGGTTTTTTTAGGCGGATGAGGTGGTTTTTGAAGCAATAGTGAAGGATTCTAATAGGTTAGCTTTCTTTTCTTATTCGATTTTTTGATATTGTGTGATTATTGGAGGTGATGAGTATAATGTGGAATTGCAGCCCTTTGGATAACATTAAAGTTGTGCTTAGGAAACTTGTCGGTACTCAAGCAAAACGTAGAGGAATGCGAGCAATAGCGGTTTGGGGCTTTGTTTTGGAGTTTTCTTTATTTGTTATTTGAGGTTTTGAATATTGGTGTAACTTTGGTGTTGTTAAAGTGTTTTTAGGTGTTGAAGAAGCTGGTTCGCCGTAAACTTATTTACCATTCTTATTCGATGCAATTTCATGGTTATATTTCTTCACCTTCTAGTGGCCGTGGTTCGTTTACTCTGGCACATGGGGTATGTTCTGTTTCTGTGTAAGGTTTAGATATTGCGTATGCATTAAATGTTTCGCTGTGTGAAGCCCTGTTGGAGATTTTATATTCTGTTTCTAGGACGTTCTTCCCATGTTTCAATTTTTCCATTTGTGAGTTTAGGGATGTGAAAGTATATCTCTTCCTTTTTATTTTATGGCAGTATCATGGTAGTTTTTCTTTGAGACATTGGCTTCAACAATCAGATCGGCTTCCTACCTTGGAAGCCAATCTTGCATTGGATGAGGAATCTGTCAGGAGGGTGGGAGATGACACCGTTGGAGGACCTGCTGTCTCTCGTCAGTTGCAAATAACACAGTTTTTCTTTGAAACATTGGCTTCAACAATCAGATTGGCTTCCTACCTTGGAAGCCAATCTTCCATTGGATGAGGAATCTGTCAGGAGGGTGGGAGATGACACCATTGGAGGACCTGCTGTCTCTCGGCAGTTGCAAATAACACACATTGATGAGGGATCTCTTGATTGGAGTATGTATATCTTAATTGCATTATTGCATTATCTGTGCGCAAATAGTTGCCATTTGTTGTGCACAACTACAGTGTAAGGTGTTTGTTTTGCTTACTTAAGGTGAACTACTTGCAGAGTCATGGACTTTTGGATATAGAGTTGAGGCTGGAGAATGTGCATATAAGCCCTGTGGATAGGCATATTAAAGTAAATGCAAGCTTTCCCCCCTCTTATGCTGTTTTTTTAATTTTAGATTCTCTGAATTTAGAATTAAATTTGATATATATAGAATAAGGAAAGAAATTCTTTAAGGAAAAGGGCGTTTGAGGAAAACTCTTGTTGATTTATGCTTTCTGATATGACAACACTTGATGCACAACAATTTCAGTTTATCTATTGGAGTCAAATTTTATTTCTGGTATTCTGCTTTGAAAGTTTGGTACCTCTTCAACAGCATTGAATAATGGGAAATTTTTGTGGTTCTAGACTTATGGTTGAGGAAAGGTTTATTAGCACGAATATTGAGGAACGAAACAAGACATGAATAAATCAGCACCATTGAATTAGTGCACCTCCCACACATGATTGCATTTGACTTGAGGTATGAATAGATAGATAGACCTAATAGTGTATCCAGTTAGCGCTGCTAGCAGAGCTACTGATGTACTGAATTCTGTTTCATCCATGTTTCCATGTTGAAAAGATGTGTAGGATCTATGATGGCAAAAATGGTGCTGCGGGAACTCATGGATCCATTAATTTTCATGAAGTTCAAATCATTCCCCCCCCCCCCCCCCCCCCACCCACCCTCTTGTTTTTGGATTAATCAATCCAGAACCTGGTGGAATTTTTGTTGACTTGCATTACGACTCTGGATAAGCTCAAGTTTCTCTTCATTAATTTCTACCAGTTTCTTGAAGACTGGAATGCATTGGCAGTCGCTTTATTTGCTCAATATGAAAAAAAATCTATAGTATCATCATGCACTACTCATCATGTGTTGGTACTGATCCTAATTACGAAGTTGTACCTTCATGCTTGCGTGATTTACGAATTCTCCTTCTGGAAATGTTGGACTCCAAGTAGTACGAATGCAAATTACCATACTTTAATTTCCTGTTACTTGAAAGATATCTTAGTGTGCTTCTATTTCTACGTGAACTACTAAATGTTTGCATGTAAACTCATTATATATCTGGTGTTGGTTTATAGCTCGCAATGACATTACATTGGCCATGTAAACTGACTGGCGAATTTTGATGTGATAGCGTAATAGGCTTTCCTGTTTTATTGAATTGATGGAGATGCTGAATGCTCATTCAAGGCCAAAGGTTTGCAATTATCTGCTTTGTTCGTAGCTTTTGTAGATTCATTAATTCTTTTGCTCTCTCCAAAGAGTCATATGGATCTATGTCTGGTTGCCTCAAAGATATTATAACTTGTATCATCACCCTTACTTTCAAAGGAGGCTTCTAATTTATGGTCACTTGTTCTTTGCCATTTACTCTCTCGTTTTGTTACGTGAACACTTTATCTGAAATGGTCTAACTGCTAAATGCATTGATACAATATAAAGAAAAAGAAACTTTTTTGGTTCTTTAGCTGTTGTACTTCTTCATCAGCCAATATTCTTTGGATTCTTCCTTATGGTAGAACATGAAACATTTTATTGATTGATTATGCTTTTACCTTCCATCTCCAACGAGCTCGGGATCGAGGCCTTGTTATTCTCAAAGGTTACTCAATATTGAAATTTCTGCTCTACTTCAATGTGCAGAACTGGTTCGAGTTGCTTCCAGGAAAACAGCGTCTATTATACTGTACTGGGAGACAAATAGGATTGACCCTTCATCAGCCGTCTGCTCGTGACCTGATTGGTGACGTTTATCTAACTATAAATAGAGCATCAAAGTTAAATACTGGTATTTCCTTCACATCAGACATTGGCTTCATGGTCATGAATGGTGGCGACTGGCCTCATGACAAAAGTGGTATAACTGGGAAATTGGAAGTAAACTCTTTATTCCGGTTGACATCTGGAAGACGGTTGTATCTTAAGGAGGAAAAGACATCAGAGAAGTTATCCTTTGGGCAACAAACAATCAAGATTCTTTAGCCCAGAAATTGTCAGCTAAAAAATGGAGGAAACTTGTCCCGTATAAGGAGTTTCCATCGAGCCTTCCCGTGGCCAAACTTGTTCAGCTGACATTGAGGTGACAATGAGTCTCGGGGACAACCTTTATCAAAATGATGTTACACCAAGCATTATAGTTCAAGAAATTCGTGTGCAAGTTCCGCCTGAGATGTTTGATTTGTCTAGGCTCCTCTGTGGAACACATGTGGACTCCAGACTGCTAGTCCTGCGCGGGGTCAATGGACCAGCTCTCTTATTTACAAGATCTATGTGTTGATGAAACCTGTAGATAGCCATTGCGTGCAAGTACTGTAGATATAAATTGCTGTTGGGAGTGTAAGTAGCTGTTGTATTCTTGCTCGTGTAATTTGTACAGTCGATTAATTGAAGAAGACCAACCTTTTCCAAATGCAGTGCGGCCTGATGTCTGAGTGGCTTGTCAAATGTTGCAATGTTATAAAGCTTTATTTGAAAAATGATTCTACCCTTAATTTGGCCAAACCTTAATAAGAAGACAGCCAGAGGTAGTCAAGATTATACCAAACAGACTATAAAACCATCAGCAGGGGAACAACTTCTGTTTTGGTACGTTCATGCTCAATCGAATTTGCAGCCACGAACCATTCCGACCTAAAATGATGCTATGGCTATTACCAGTCGAACACCCATCTCTAAGATTTATTGCTCATGTCAATCCAATTATAACCTCTAAGATTATAGCTGTTAAACTCCACCTGGCTTTGTTGATTGATTCGAAAAATTCAAGGCATGGATTAGGGCTGGGTATTTTTTTCAATTGAATATTATAACGGACAAATCATTTCAATGTGACCGGAATTTTAGTGACATGTTGGAACTAATCGGATCAATTAAAAAAAAAAGCAACATTATTTTAATGAAAAAATTGACCAGGTGATCTTGATGAAAAACTAACAGCATCTCATCACCCATATGTGAAGTATCAGATTATCGCAAGGAGAATCAGAAGACTATTTTTCTAAAAACATTAATGCCATAAAAATATGCATGTGGTAGGGCCCGAGGGTGGATTTGGTCTTCTTCTTTGTTTTGTAGGCGCCCGCCATTCTCACCATCACCTTGACCATTGCGCCATTGTAAGCCAATAAAGAAATGAACCGCACGAGTACTGCCGTTTTTATAGATTTGTGACGGGGATTCCCTGATCAAACCAACAAGCCTCCTCATCACCAATTAATGCTCTATGATTATATCAATATATTCTACGTCGATAGGAAGTCGAGGATTCAGGTAATTTATAAACCCTAGCTATTATCTCTCTATTTCAAGAGGTGAATATATTTTCAAGATCAAACCCACTTTCATATCATAATTTTAAACATGAAATAATACCTCTTATAGAGGCAATCAGGCAACGGATTTAAGCCAACATCGTTACTTTCTTTCGTCAAGATGCCGAATATGCAAAATAATTTACATTTCATATGCAAGAGCGCGATCACATATACCACATTACTACTACTACGCACCCTTGCATGAGAAGTGGCCTGGCGAGCTATTTGTTGCGTTATTCAGAGATCAGTAATTCCATATTCTTGAAAGAAAGGTGCAAAAGGAACATCTTGAGAGACCTTAGCAGATGGGATGGCTTTTGAAAGTTAAACATACTAATTGCAGAAGCAGCACAAATATATGAGAATTCAAGAAACTTGAAACTCACCCAACTTAGAAATCTAACATGTCCCCTAAGCGGGAAACATGGCTCCATTTCATTCACTATTATTTGCTAGCTTGACTTACAGAGCTATTAATTAGGGAAATGGATTAGATCCGTGCATAGCCAAATATAGCACCAAAGACCTTGATTTCCTTTTCAACACGAACTCTGTAAGAGATTGCTGCAGTAGCTCGGTTCTTATGTTTGATAAACCTGACCTTGTCACCAACTTGTAGCTTCTTGCTCTTAACGAATGCAACCCAACCTCTTGTGAGGACTGGCTTCGGGTACTGTCCTCTCTTGCGGATGGAGCATTGAAAGGGCCAAGCTTTGCCTTTCTTGTCTGTAGCTTCAAACGTGACGGCATGGCTGCCTAGTTTGAAAGGTGGAAGAGACCTGAGAAATCTGATAGGAACTGACAGCCTCTTCTTAGTATCAGTCTTTCTGAGGATCTTCCAGAAGTTTGCCATTTTCGAGGACAAGCAAAAGCAAAGCAAAGCAAATGAAATGGGTTTCTTCTTGCTTGTGGGAGCTTTCCTTTTACTTATTTATAGGGTTCGAATAATATATCCCTAAAAGGAATATTGGCTTTTCTTTCATTGTCTTGTCCTTTTGTTACCTAGCTACCCCCCCCACCCCCCCCCCCCCCTCTCCCGGCCGATGGGCCAAGGAAAGTATAAAAAAACAAAGCTCATCGCGCGATTACATCCTTGTTCCTTGAAGTCAATAACGTGGAGTAATAAAGAGATGGCAAATTATGTTTATTCCATTAATTATGATATAAAATTAATTTTCTCACTCAGACTCTAAATTGTAACTATGATGTGATAATTTCTTAACATCATTAACATTAATCTAATCTAGAAATAAACTACAAGTTTCTTTAAATATTAACTAAACTGATCTAAGTTCGAAAAACAAAAAAAAATAATCTAAAATAACCTGGAAAATAAAGAGAAAAGTTCACAAATTATATATATATATATATATATATATATATATATATATATATATATATATATATATTAAATAGAATCTTGAAGTTTAAATGGTTATGCTTAAAATTTAAGCAGAAAAATGCATATAATGCTATATATTAAATTAATATAATTCATGGTTGAAGTTAATTTAATGAAAGTATATGCACACCTTGACCCTTGTGTAAAACAAATGAGCAACACAAAAATATATTTATATAAAAATGCTCGTGCAACTTGCTAGCTACAAGCAAGAGGCGAGTGAGAAATGTGCTTTTCTGATATTAAACCATGAATTATTCGTCTTAATTTATCTCAGTTTATACTTTTAATCTTTTAAAAATAATATTGAATTTTGATTAAAACATAAAATCCATCAAATATATACTCTCCAATTAATAATAATAAAAAACATCACATTCAATTAAACAAAAAAAGCTAAGCTATCGGGTTAATCCTTATATACGTAATATGCTTCCCATTTTCATTCTTTGATAAATGTGAGATTTATTTCACACAAACACACTCACACTCACACACATTAACAATAAATTAAAAGAAGACGGCTTTTTAAACACAAATCACTATTTATTTGAATAGAATAGTAATTTTCTTTTCTTTTTCCTTTTATATTTTTTTTTATTTTTTCGATTAATTTTCTTTTTAATTTTATCCTTTAATATTAGATTTTTCTCTTAATAAGTTACCACACTCTCATAACATGAATCGTGGGTTCACCTAATTGATTAAGGTTTTTTTTTAATTAATTTTTTTTAGTATTGAGTTAATTGAGATTTTATAATTTGTTTTGTTTACTTTCTATTATATTATTTTAGTTTCATGATCCGAGAATAGTGCTTATCGAGTTAACTAAAATTGACTTAAATTATTTTTTATATCATTTTAAAGTGATTTTTTTCTTCCAATTTCATCTTTTAACATTAGATTGGTTGAGAATTAAGCTTCATAATCTGTTTTGATTTACTTTCTATGAAGATATATCTTAGTCTCATGATCAAGATTGTGGGTTTTGGCATTTTAATCCTAGTTAAATTGATTCATTTTTTTTTATTTTTTCTACGGGTTATCTTGATCTCATGACTTAGGTCACTGGTCCTTTAACAACGGATTTTTTTTTATTGGGTTATCATCATCTCATGACCCAGGTCGTTATTTTAGCGGATTGACTCAATTGACTCATTTTGTTTTCTTTTCTTATTGGAATTTTTACCAAATTTGTCATTTAATATTGTGTTTAATTAGAAATTAGGCTTCTTGATTTGTTTTGGTTTACTTTTTATTAGGTTATCCCGGTTTCATAACCCGAAGATAGTGCTTAATGGGTTAACTTGGGTTGACTTGACTCATTTTTTGTCAATTTTTTAATTAATTGTTTTATAAATTTATCGTTGAACATTAGATCCAACATAGACAATTGTTAATATTGCTTCATAATTTATTTTGATTTACTCTGTATTAGGTTATTTTAATCTTATGACCAAAGTCATGAATTTTGAAGGTTAATCAGGGTTAAATCAGGTTAATTTTAAAAATTTTCATTTTATAAGGTTATCTTAATCTGATACGGTGGTCATGGGTTTAACGGATTGACTTAAGTTGTTTTTTATATATGTTCTTTTTTAAACTGATTTTTTTTTAATCTCATCCTTCAATATTTGGCCGATTGGGGATTGAAATTTGTAATTTGTTTTTATTTGTTTTATATGAGATTATCTCGGTCTTATGACTCGGGTAAAGAGTTTGACAGGTTAATTAGGGTCCCTTTTTTAAGTCCTTTTTAAATTGATTTTTTAAAAAATTATTTTATCATCTAGCATTGAGTTAATTGATAATCAGGTTTCATAATTTATTTTGATTTGCTTTCTATAAAGTTATCATAGTCTCCTAACCCGGGTCACGAATCTAATATGTTAATTTAGGTTGATCAAAATCAATCTAATATATTATTGTGTTAATATTAAAAAAATATCATGTTGAAAAAAATTTAATTAAACTATATTTCTACGAGTTGTATGAGTTGCTTTTAAACATATGCAAAGTCAATCAAGTTATATCATGTTAACCCGATTTAAATTATTTTTTTTATTAAAATAAAAATTAATAATATTTTTAAAAAATTAAATTTTAAAAAAATTAATTCAATACACAACACAACATGACACAGGTGAATGATCTAGTTCACATCTTAACATGTTTGAACTCTAATTTCCTTTCACACTTCTAAAGGCTTTGATTTTCTTTTGGATATTCAAACACGGAATATCTCTTGGGAAAATATCGCACGATACAGCTGAAAAACAAAAACCACATCGCGCGA
>Ga0325410_1002413_pt1 | contig 20977 bp, 10 predicted proteins | sample PopdelMetagenome_16_FD_206182 | JGI IMG/M metagenome (GOLD analysis project Ga0325410, IMG submission 206182) | Populus deltoides microbial communities from Bellville, Georgia, United States - Xylem-PdIQD-R3 | ecosystem: Host-associated > Plants > Phyllosphere > Stem > Wood/Secondary xylem... | reverse complement strand
ACACTGCTAGTGAGATGAGTTTCTGTTTTCCTGGAGCTGGAGTTTCCAGGTGGCCAAACAGAGTGCAATGAGCTCCAGGGGTCGCTGGATTGCTTATCCTGTAAACGATGAATGATAAGCATGCTCGCTCAGGTAGAAGAAACATTGGCCCTCGTCTTCATCAAGGGCCACTTTGGATAACATGTCTCCAGGCCTACAACTCAGGGTTGGGCTGGCCCAAGGAAAAAATTATTTTCCTCCGTAACGTAGGCCCGCATAATGTGAGCAATTAGGCCCACGTAATGTCAACGATACAAAAATAATTTCCCATGTAATGCTGAAGACGTTTCGAACCACCTAAAAGATTATTACCTTTGATTTTCCAAGAATAACTTGATTGCAATAAACAGTATAGTGTTTAATTGTTCAAATGAAACCATACAATAAAATCCATTTCCCTAAATTAAATTAAGTGCTTTTAGTAAACTTACAAATAGTGAGTAGAAAGCCAAAGGTAAGCAAAGCTTGAAACAAAAATACATGTATTAGTGAATAATAAAATATTTATTTTTTTATGATATTTATTTTTTTTATTTTTTTTAAAGGGATTTTAGAATGTCAACCTCTAAAAACCTTTTTAATATGTGTTAAATTTAAATGAATATTATAAATAAGTTATAAAATCTAATATGCATGCAATATGACAAATTAATTTTTTTGTTTTCATTCTAAGGACATGCTTAAGTAAGATAAAAATACGTAATGACAACGATGATTAACAAAACTTGCATTAATACCAACTAGATATAAATATATTTTTGACGTGTGAGAGGCTCGGTTAAAATACATAGAAATTTAACTATTTTTTTATAGCATGAACATGACATGAAAATAATTACAACAATCATAAGACCAAAAACTCTAGGTTGCCATGTTTATGGTATGCATCACAAATTAAAAGGCTAACATGCTTTCATGGAAAGTGAACATCAAATATTAGCATTCTTTGGACATAACATACCTAAAACCTAATGAAAATTAAAGGTTTATTCATGTATTTGTTTTCAAAACCACAAATTTAAACTTTTAACTCCTTTTTTTTTAAATGAAAGGCATACCAGAACCTAAATAAAGCACAAAATAAGCCCAAAATAAACCAGACTTTAAGTTTATCCATGCATTTTTTAGATATATATAAAAAACATATTTAGCCATAATTTTTTTAATATAATTTTATGAAACATCTAATATCTAAAATTAACCTGAATAAAGAAACTAAAACACCATTTTATTTTCCATTCATGCATTTTTTAAGAAACCCTAAACACCTATTTAGTCATAAATTTTCATATTTTTGTGATCAAAGATATGATATAATAACTAGATGAAACCTAACTATAGCCTAAAAACACCATCTTGAGCTTTATATTAATGCATTTTAAAAATAAAAAGCATATAAAGTACTATTTTCCACTATTTTTTCATAAACCTTAAACAAAGAAAAGAAGGAAGAGAGTTCCCGACTCACCTCAAAGGTGGTTCTAACCTGTAGGGAGGTGTTATGGTGGTCCCTAATGGCAACAACGATCGTTTGTTGGCGGTGGTGAGGGGTTTTGGTGGTTTTATCTTTTTAGAATAGGGTTTCTTTTTCTCTTTAGTTTTTTCTTCCTTTTATTTTTTTCCTTTCCTTTTATTCCTCTCTTATCCCTTCTTTCCCGCTAAAACCTTCTGGTTTGAAATAAATCAGTTTAATAACAAAAAAACTAACCGTTTACTCTCTACCTTATTCGGGTTTTAATGGTTTTGGGGTTGGTTTTCTCTCTTTATCTTTTTTTTTCTTTTTCTAATTATTTCTCTTTACCCTTTAGGCAAGTTGGTTAAAGCTCAAACCTTAATTTTCCTCTATCTTTCTCAAATTTAGGTTTTTCCCTCTCTAGATACGTTCTCTTTTTTTCTCACCATGCTCCTTAATTCATAAGCAGGAATGAAGGTCCTAAAACCTTTCTAGATGGAACAATCTCATTCATTGATATCCTTTGGTCAATCTTAACCATCCACCATTGTTGTACACTTTGTACAACATGTTCAAGTTGGCTACTTTGACATGTGTTTTCAGCAATTTGAGGAATGCAATGCAGCGAGTCTTCGACTAAAAATGAAGTATAAGTAAAGGTAAAGATAAGGGTGTGTCTCTTAACATTTAATGGATGTGTAAGGGAGAGAAATTGGTATCCAAAATCGTTCCAAAACATCTATAAAAAGAGAAGAAAGTAAGAAAGTAATAGTGTTCATGCGTGAGGAGTTGCAGATGACCCCTCATACATGCTCGAAACAATGTCATTTTAGCATGTTTAGTCTCTCCCAATTCAAGGTGCAATGCACCTTTTTGACATAGATAATCCGAAACAAAGTCTATTTGAAATATCTACCAAGGTTTTTAGGTACAAGCAAAAGAGTATGCAAACCATATGATTAGACCTTAGACTTTGTTTTTCCACATGTAATATATTTATCACATATACAATACGCAACCGTTTTTTTATATTGGGCTAATAAAAATGCTTATACAACACATCCAAAGTCTTAGTTACATTAAAATGCCCCATTAAACCACCCTTTATGTGCTTCACGAATAAGCAATTCATGCATAAAACTTATAGGCATACATAGTCTATTCTCTTTATACAATTATCCATAAAGTATATAGAATTTACCAAAAGCTGAATTCTCACATGCATGATATACATTAAGAAAACTGTTATCATTTATATACAATTCCTTCACAAACTCAAATTCCAATATTTTAGTATTCAAAGTAGATAGAAGAATATACATTCACAATAGCGTGTCAACTACAATGTTTTCTTTACCTTACTTGTATTTGATTATGTATGGGAAAGTTTCAATAAATTACACTTATTTGGCATGCCTTTGATTCAGTTTACCTTACCATTTCAAATGCTTCAATGATTCATGATTCAAATGAATCATGAATTCCTTGGCCATATATAATGTTGCTACGTCTCTGAAGTCCTCATCAACATGTAAAGTTCTTTATCATATATTAGATAGTTCAAGGTTATGCCATTAAGCTTTGTGCTAAAGTAGGCAATGCCTTTTTATCCTATATTAAAACAACTCTAATACTTATTCCTTATGTATCACATTTACTCTCGAAAGCTTTCATAAAACAGATGTAGAACATAAATTTTCTTTTAACAAATTAAATGCATTATCCTATTCAATTCCCCATTTAAATCTAAAAGACCTTTTCATAATTTCAGTTAAAGACACAACTAATGCACTAAAATCCTTAACAAAACACTTATAAAAAGTAGCCAAGCTATGAAAACTTCTTACTTCAATGACTGATTTAGGTGTAAGATATTCTTGGATAACCTTATCTTTCTCCTTATCAATTTAAATACCTTGTACACTTACAATATAACTGAGAATCACAATCTTTTTCATACATAAAAAAGTACATTTCCTACGATTAGCATGCAATTGTTTTCAACATAACACATCAAGTACATTGCATAAATGTTCAGCATGATCAATCAAGTTCTTGCTATAAATTATGATATCATCAAAGCATACAACTATGAATTTGCCTATGAACACATGCAACACATGATTCATCAATTGCATAAATGTATTAGATGCATTTGTAAGTCCAAAAGGTATGATTAACCACTCATATAAATCATACGTCGTCTTAAAACATGATTTTCCATTCATCACATTATTTCATCCTAATTTGATGATATTTACTTTTCAAATCAATTTTAAAAAATATACAAGATCCATGCAACTCATCTAACATGTCATCAAACATAAGGATATGATGTTTATACTTTACCATTATGTTGCTAATGGCATGACAATCAACACATATCCTTCAAGTTCCATCCTTTTTAGGTACAAGTAAAACCAAAACAACATTTGGACTCATGCTTTCCTGTTTGAACCCCTTTGACATCAACTTTTCACTTGCCTTTAAAGTTCTTTTGTTTTATCAAGATTACTTTAACAGGTTGCTTGGTTTGGAATTACAGTTTCGGGTACAAGGTCTATTTGAATTTCAATTCCTCTAATTGGTGGTAATCCACCTGGAATATCTTTACAGCCACACTATAAACATAAGAATCAAGATCGTTAGCATTAAAATAAGACTCTTTATACACAAGTACAATCATCGACTTGTTAGCATAAAAAACAGATTTAATCTCACCCTCTCTTGCATAAAAAAAATGTTGTTTCTTTATATTTTCCACATTGCTCTTACGGACTTTCTTCTCTCTTTCTATTTTACCTCCATTCTTGCCCAGATTCAATTTTAATTCATTTGAGATTGAATCTGACTTTCTTCTCTCACCATGTTCCTCACTTGAATTTTCTCTCTCTGGCCTCACCTTTTTTTTTCAATTTAATGTGACGATGATACATTTTTTTTTTGTGGTAATGGTACAAGGGTGATGATTTTATTATCTTTTACAATAATATACTTATTTCTAAACCCGTCATGCATTGTCTTCTTGTTGAATTGCCTAGAAATTATTAATTTTTCTAAATGTCATATTTGATAACAATTGTACAATTTTTTTTTTTGGCTTGGGTTAACTATTTATTTTTTAATATGGATTTAATTTGATTTGAAAACAATTAAGAAAAATATAAAAAGCTTGACTTTTCTTTGAATCAAGATAATTATTTCTTTCATGTTAAGATTTTTTAATGTATTGTAGTTTTTATATAAACCTTAACCTTGTATAATTTTTTAACTATTGAATTTCAAGATGAAATTTTAAATGTCTTAAATTTTAGGAGAAAATTTCATTTATTTTTCATAAATAAAAATTCTAGAGCCAAAATAATTTGAATAGAGAATTTCTTTTCTTTTTTTTTCAAAATGGTGTTAAATTCACTTTTACAATATTTGTTATCATAAGGATTTTGAAAATTATAAATAATTTTAAGAATGTAAATATCTCAAAATACATAAAAACTATTTTAGAATTAATTTTGGATAGTTAAAAAAATCAAACAAGAAATAAAAATACTTTAAAATAAAAAGAAAACAAAATTTGGGTTATGTCGTACCAAGGCTTACCAGGTGTAAGCCTTCACACGCATGAGCTCATCTTGGTTAGCTCACATGCACATTTAGACTAAAGAAAAGTTGTCATAGAGGATATAAAATTGAAAAAAAGAGTTAAACAATATATATTTTATTGCAACAACTTCAATCAACATGAGAAGAAGTTGGCCTTGCCACACTTATGCATTTTAAAATACCATTTTCAACTCAATATATATTGAAACCATCCTTGTAACATCAATAATTTCATTTCCAATATAAACAAATAATTTTAATCTATCTAAGAAATTTTAAAATTTAAATCAAATCAAATCATCAAATTAGAATTTAGATCCGATCTTAGTTATTGGATTGTTTTTTACCCCACCTAGCTACCACTTAAAATAGCTTTACAATTAATAATTAGTTTTTTTTATTTAATACCTTTAACCATAGTGTTTCCAACCACATCAATGCCTCATGTCTCCTCCCTTCCCCCTTTCCTCAGTTATTCCTTGACAATCACGGACCAAACCACAACTCAAAAATGAAATTTGAGAGACAAAATGCAAGATATTGAATAAAATTAGGGATTGCAATGAAAATCATTCATACTTTTGAAATAAAATTGAATCAATGAATATGTTTCATTGAGGATAAAAACATGGGGCGGCACTTCATTCTCATGAAGTGCACAACCAATAATATACTGCAATCCAAGGAGTCGTCACGCCCTCACTTGCATCGATCCTCGTCGACGCGTGCATACCACTTCAGCTACTATTTACTAATAGGCACGTTGTTGCGATGCCAACTAATCATATACAAATAAAACTAGCATAAACACCGGGCTCACGTTAGAGGCATTAGTTTTTGTTCAACAAGTTTTCCGTGTTTGGTAGTGTGTTAGTGATTGCTTTTTAAATAGTTTTTCGTGTCGAAATACATGTCAATAATGTTTTTTTATTTTAAAAATTATTTTTAACATCAGCATATCAAAACGATCCAAAAAGTACAAACCGCACTCAATTTTATCAAAAAAAAAAAATGAAATTCGGTCAAAAGCAGATTCAACCGCAGAGCCAAACAAATAGCATGATATCTATTACAAGAAAAACGAATTTCAGGTCATAAAATATAAATAATTATTATAAAATTAAATAATTAATAAAATACCAATACATGATAACAAGTCACTTAATAAAAAATATTATTTCTAATATTATTTCAAACGATAAAATTATTTGAACAAGGATTAGAGAAGGTGTTTGAGAATATTGTAGTGGTGGTTTTAAAAATGTTTTTTTATTTATAAATGTATTAAAATAATTTTTTTTTAATTTTTAAAAATAATTTTTGATATTAATATATCTTAAAAATATTTAAAATATAAAAACAAATAGTATCGAGAAGTAATAAATATCTCCCCTTGGCTTTTTGCTCCTTACCCCTTGTTGCACAGCAATCCACATTTTAATTCCTTGAGCATACACGTCAATTTCTTCTGCGAAAGAAGAAATTGGAGATTTTGCAAAAAAAGAAGATAAAAATTTGTGTTATTTAGCTACAGTGTATAGATAGAAAATATTATAACTGAAATGATGATGAGATTTACACAAAAACTGGGGTTTCTGCTATCGGAGACTCCCGTTTGGTTCCTGCTATTAATGCGTTGCGACGCCGACAGCCGGTCTGCTTCACCATTTTCTTCTGTTACAATTCGCTCGTACACCCATTGCCTTTCTTTTTGCTGAAACATTCTAAGAAATGATTCCCGAATCCTAGCTGGTCCACTTGACCATTTCCATTTCTGTTCATGCATCCCTATTTTTGGTCAGATTTTGGTAATGCCATGCACTGGGCATTTACAATGCAGTACTTACTTCTCGGAGGACATGAAAAGGGAAAGATTGGAGTTACCTTTGACCTCGGCCTAGAGTTCCGTCTGGACCACTCCATGGGCTCGGAACCAGCGCATCTTAGCTCGCTGGCATAGGATAGAAGCTGAGCCCGGCGATCATAGCCACGAGTTCTCATGGTTTTCTTGGTGGCGGGGTTATGTTTTTGTTGTAAACGTTTTGTCGGAGATTCAGAGTAGATGCTGATGATTACTCTGTTGGTGTTGGCCCTTGCTTTCACAATCTTATCCTTTTGATCTTTCTCTGCCTCTTTTTCGCTCATGGTTTTATTGGGAGGTATATCCATGAACAAGTTCTTGTGATGCAACAAAATCAATTCCTTGTAATGAAAAAAAAAACAGTGAAAAATGAAGAGCGTAATGGCTATTTTTGGATATTGTAACAGTTATTCATGAAATTTGCCGACCCAACTCGATTAAAACATCCAAACTCCGCCTAGGCCCAATACTGTTTTAGAATATGGAACAGGAACCAATTGACTTCTTATGCGGAATTTGATAACATCATTATGAACCCTACTCTTCATATTTTTTTATTGATTTTTTTTAGATGTTATTTTAATAGTTTTTATATATTTTTAATTAAAATATATTTTTATAAAAAAAACCACGTTGCTTGGAAGAACCTCCAAATATATGCAAGGGAGGAAAGGACAGATTTAAGTGTTTGGAGTAGAGGGCCATAGTGCTAGAAGCCGTGAGAGTCATGTGCTTGAACGAGTGCATTGATTATTATTTTTTGTTGGCGTCCAAGCCTACCTACCTGAACAAATTTGCAACTCTGGGCGCCCATTTTTCAATTTCCTCGGCACTCTAGTACAATTTTTCAAGGCCGTGTCCTAATTTTGAAGGTATTATATGGCTCTAGTCGATCGAAGTAGTCAAAGTGATGCCTGGACCTCTAGCCAAAAAGAGAAGAAGAAGGAAAAAAAAGCTTCTTGATTGGACCCATCGGTGGGCTATACGTGTCAAGTTCAAAGAATCACTTGAAATCAGAATTGATATCACGAAATGATTCTTAATTATTGCTTGCACCTAATCATCCGATGGTTGGCCAACGGTGGGCAGTCCTCAGGCTGTGATTCTAGTAATTCTACTACTCCACGGCTCGTCTGAAAAAAGTGCTGTTTTTCAGAATCTGGATCAAATCATGAAGTATAGATAATTGCATAGATCATGGTGGGAGATGCCTAGTCGCAAACCCTTTTATTTGCTGAAGACTATGCCGCTGAAAAGATTTTTCTCAGAATTATTCGACGGGAAGTATCTTTCTTCCGCTCAAATGCACCCTGTTGGCCGTGCGGAGGATTTTTAAGGGTAGGTGCTGAAATGGGTTTGCGCCGGTGGGGACTTATTTTAGTTGAAAACTGGTTAATTTACACGTCCTTTGCTGTGGGCTTATCAAAAGTTAATTTTTAATTAAAAAAAAACATATGCAAGTGTTGTTAATTAGTTTCTGAGCTCCTGTTTATTTATTTTTAATAAGATAAAAGGTTAAAAACACCCTAACACTCAATCAAAGAAAAAACTCCAAGAGGATAAAAACATACGGGACTGATAGATGCTTGTTCCTCTTCAATTTTTTTTTTTTCTCTTGAGGGATAGAGAAATATTTTGATCAAAGGTAAAGGATCTTGGCTTTGAAAGAAGAAAGGGAGCATTTCCAAAGAGCCCCTCTCCAAATTCTCTCCATTATTGTTCTCTAACTAAGAGCCGCAAATATACATAATCATGGAATAACATGAACCCTCTCCATTGAAGAATGTTAAAGAGCATTTTTTTTGCTCTTTAACATTCATCAATTAATATAAATTTGAATTTGTACAATAATTAGGTAGAACATACAAAATGTTTCATTAATCAATCATATAGTAGCATATCTTTCCTTTTACCCACACCAAAAATCCTACCATGCCTTACTATTTACTTTAAAAGATCATGGGATCCCTTAAAAAACCTCTAAAATCTTCACCTCCATAGCTCTGCTCCTGGTTAACTACAAGGCAAGATAAGGTTTGTAACTTGTTAGCTTTAATGAATGCCTTTTCTGTTTGAGTCTTTAAGTGTACTGTAACAACATTGTATTTACCATTAGCTCAAATCAAGTTGCTTTTGACATACGTCTAATGATATAATTATGTTTGGTGCTAGTCTTAGGCTTCTATGACATGAATCTTTAGTTTATCCACCTTGTTGTTAGCCTCTTCCAATAATTTTCTAAAATGAGTTTCTTGCTTTTGGCATGCTGATAAGCTTTTCCTAATTTATTTTTTTGGCATTTTAGGTCCTTAAATGCTTCTCTTTCAGACTTTTTAACTTTTCTTTTGCATTCATTACCTTTAAATTTTATCCTTTCAACTAAGTTACCTTAATAGATAACTATGTCTAAGTAGACATACTAATTTCTTCCAACCATTCCTCATTTTTTTCTTGCTTGAATCCTTATCTTTCTTTCTTCTTCCAATCTTTTCTTCAACTTTTAATTTTCAAGTTCTAGTTGTTCCTTTTGTTTTACCAACACCTCTTCTTCTTCTTACCTTATGTGTTTGTACGCATATCCCTGATTAAAGTTTCTTGTTCCTTGTGCATTTTAGTTATTTCATATTCATCTATAAGCTTTGATATAGATAGTCTATTTTTAGCTTAGGGTGGTTTATAATTACTCAATTTGTTTTGGTGGCACTTGATATATGATTCGATAACCATGAGGCTCCTTTTAGTCACTTCCAAGATAATTATTCTCAAACCTTTCCAATCTTTTATAATGCATCCTAATACAACTAAGCTAAGGACGACTCTTCCTTAAAGTTTCCTATAAACTCAACTAAAGCAGAGGTTCTTGGCATACATATACCCCAATCACTTTAAAATCATGGTTTTTACATAACTTACATACTTGATTTTTCCAATCAATATAACCAATAGGCATTGTTTGCAATGAGCAACATAGGGGTTGAACCCATCCAAACTACTCACTAAGTAAACAAGGTGGTCAACATCTTATGAAATAATTTGACCTACTTTGTTTCCAAAAGCATTTAATTCTAATAAAATCCACCAAAGGTTTTTGGTCTAGCCACCAAGTTGTTCTGAAGACCAATACTCCAATGATCATATGACTGACCATTTGTACATATAATTAAAAGATGCACATAACATCATATTGACACTTTACCTACTTTTCAACAATAGTTTAAAGTCAAATAGTTTTTATTAAATTTATTGTACCTAGATTAACTTGATCTCTTTCAATCTTGATAAATACACTAGTTGCGTCAAGGCCAATCAATTTGGATTTTGAGAGAAATAACACTAACCTAAAAATTTCAAATGCCAATAATTGGATCTTGTTGGTACTATCATATCATTCATTTAGTTTTTTAGGGAAAAGAATCTTCCTTTACTTTTTAATATCAACCTTCAGTCTTATTTTATCTTTCACTATACCCATTTTTTTACCAATGCTAAAAGCTTTGAAATCCTTTCACAGCCTCGTCACATCATTAATGATAGTAGATGGTGTACACAAGTTGAGGCATTTGTAATAACTATTGATGCTCTTTAATTATGGGTACCATATCGACAGTTTTAAGAGTAAAACATCTATATGATGGATCCTAGAATTGTGTCATGGCTTTGATAATTAGTTTTTGCAATGGTATTTTCATCACCTCTATTACATTATTATACTTTTATTAAAATTCATGTTTGTCATGAATATTCAGCTTTTTTCCACACTTTTGAAGTTCATCAACCTCACTAATGAAGAGCATATATTTTAGCATAAGTAATTCACCATGAAACCCATGAATCAGATAACCACCCTTTATTTTTTATAAGGATTCAGACTCCTTCTCGAATTGCCTATAAGCATACTTCAGTATTTTAATTGACTTTTCATCCATCTCCTAAAATATTATAACCATATAACATCATTTCAATATTTTATACATGTCAAGCTTGCCTAATATGGTATTATAGGCAGACGCCCTAGGAGAAGAATGTAGCTATTATGTGTGGGTAAGTTGGCTGACCTATTGGTCTTAAAAGGACTTTCATTCCTCGGGTATGCAAACCTTAAAAATTTAATGCCTCATTCACTACAAACCATGTCTAGGTATACTTTCAACAAAAAGTTCGGGGTTTCATGTGTGCTAGTTCAAAATAGAACCAATCAGGCCACTATTAGTTCCTAATGCAAACCTAAAACAATATGTATATGAAAGAAAGTTATATGTAGTGGGTGCATAGACATAACTCCACATTCAATCTATAAATACATGAAAAATAAAATACATGAAACAAAATTATATAAACAAGTGAATATTAAATAAAAAAATCATGTAAAATACACAATCACATAAAACAAACAGTACAACTAAACATAATATTTTTCATACAAGCAAAAAAATCCTAATCGTTATTAAAGTCCACACTAAATTCATCATTCTATTACAAGTAACATGCAATTGAACTTAGGGTAAATATAAGAAAAAAAGAATTTGCCACCTAGTTTCATGGGTACTAGGAAACCCTAACTTATCTTTTTAAGATTCTTAATAAGGGGTTGATTATGTAATAAAAAATAAAACAATCATCCATATATTTGACCTAAAATGAGATGTATTATTATTTCTTTTTAAAAATATAAGGTATTTGTTGTGCTGAGGTTGTCTAAATTGACATATTTTATTTTAAAGTCAAACTAAAATAATAGTTTTGGATTTTATCTTGAAAATGGTTTGATCCCTACTTTGAAAAATATTGAGTGTTCAACCTGTAAGAATGGTAAGTTATTGATGAGTATTGGACCCACAAGAATTATATTGATTCGGTCTGGACTCGCTTATAGTATTAAAAAAGATATTCTAAACATAATAAATAACACATATTAACATGATTATAAATGTGTATTTGCCAACTCAAATATATAATAATCAACATCTAAACATATGAGCAGAGAATGAGTCTTGGAGTTCTTGAAATAAATGACAGCTTATAGATCACATATATATAAACAAATATAAGAATCACATAATAAACAATGTAAATAAGTATTTAGCAATTCAAATATCCAATAGTAAACATCTAAGGATATGAGCCAATAAAGGGTCCTCTAATCTTAGGTTGAGTTTTTAACATAAATGGCAGCTTATAGGTCATACATATATAAACAAACATAATAATCATATAATAAATAACATAAACATGTATTCTCCAATTTAAATACATGATAGTTAACATCCAAGGTAAGAGCTAAGAACAAGTCCTCCAATCCTAGATCGAGTTCTATAAGTAAATGATTATAAATGATAACTTATATATATACCAACACAAAACAATCATTTATGCATAAAATTTTCTATTTTCTCACTGAAAGCAAACCATTACACCTTGAATAAACTAAAAATCAAATTTAATCCTCCCAACCCCATCACAAGGTATTAATTCCATCCTTATTCTACCTTAAAAAAATAAATTCTCAACAACTTCATGCTTTTGGGTTTTCAATCCACGAAATGGACCCATAACATTTCAAATATAAAAAAACACACATAAGAATCAATAATGCATTACAAATTATTTAAAATAAATCAATACATTATAGTTTGAAAATGATATTCAAAAGCTGCTAATGTCAACCAATAATTGATGGAATTAGGACTATACAATGGTGTCACGTGGCAACCATGCACTAGTTTTTGAAGATGAGCTTGACAATGATGACGTGTATATCTCACACTTCAACACCAAAACCTAAAAAGGAAAAGAAGGAAATGAGTTTAAAGATTGAATTTTTAGGTTTTGTTAATTATTGTTATTTGTTTGGCTAGGTGAAGGTGAGCTACTAGCTTTAATTTGGTTTTGGTGGAAAAAGTTATTTTTTGGCCAATGATTTTGGAGTAACGGTGATGATTTAGAGAGGATAGAAGGCTAGTATATGGTTTTGGTAATAAGGGAAAACAAGCTATTAGTGTGGAAGTTCGGGTGGAGAAAGAACGGGCAAGTAAGTGGTTATAGTTTAAAGAAGAGAGAATGGATTGATGGGTGGCTAAAGAAGATAAGGGTTGTTAGTTACTAGATGGTTTTGTGGTGGTTTTTGGTGATGATGATGTTGTTTTTCAAGTGGCTATAAGAGAGGATTATGATGACTGATTAGAGAGAATAGAGGTTATATTGGTTTCAAGTGGGGCTAGTAAAATTTGGTGAAGATAGGGAGAAAGAGAGAGTGAGTTTGAAAGGTCGTAAAGTTAAGAAAAAAAGTATAAAGCTTTGGATTGTTGCTAATTTCTGAAATGGGAAGGGAAAGATATGTAGTGGCTAGATTCTGTAAGGTAGTCTACGATTGTATGGCTAGGTTTTTTAATACACTTAGAGAATTTTTGGCTTTTTTTTACACCCTCCTTTTATGTCGGATTGATTATTATTTTTTTACAAAAAGAGGAGTTTTTTTATAGCATTTTATGATTTTCTCTAGACCTTAATATATAGTGTTTGGGTTGCTATCAAAACTTTAAAAAAAAATAAAGAATTTATATTCTTTTCTTTTTGAATAACGATCTTTAATTTGGAAATTTCATGGTAAAAAATTGATTTGTTTGATTTCCTTACCTATGAGAATATTCTTCAAATATTATCATTGAAGTCACAACTTTTTAATTTTATTTGATTATATATATAATTTTCTTTTCTCATTTGTATATTTTTTTTATTATAATATTTGATCCTACACTTTCCTTATTTATCATTTTCACTCTCTATTTTTTTATTTATTAATTTTCCTTTTTTTTGGGGAAAAATAAGGGTTAAAAATTTGGTCATTACAAAGACAATGAGAAAATAAACAATAACTATAAGAAAACATGTCTAAAACGAATTGGAAGGATGCCCAAACATCAACTCCTAAAAAACTAGAGTGATAAACCCATAAATGCATGAGAGGACTAAATCGTTAAGCATTAATTTGTGCATTCATTGCGCTCAAGTGAAGCTACAATAAAATGACAATAAAACCAAAATAAAAATCAAACTAAAAATGAGGCTAGAGGTCAAATAAGTGGAAAAAAAAATGAGTACAATATCTTGTATTTAATAAAAACTAAGCATACTAATCTGTGCATTCATTGCGCTCAAGTGGAGCTACAATGAAATGACATTAAAACCAGAATAAAACTCAAACTAAAAATGAGGTTAGAGGTCAAATAAGTGAAACAAATGAGTACAATATCTTGTATTTAATAAAAACTAGGCACACTCAATGGGAGAAAGGAAAAAAAAAAGAGATAAGAAAATAACTCCTAAAAAATGACTTAGTTATAGTGTAATGATATTCATTATTCCTCAAAGTAATAGTAAAATCTCATCATACCAGATATTTAAAAAATAAAACACACATCTAATTAAGAATCCATCAAGATAAAATTAAAGGAAGGAGAATGAATTGAAAAAGTAAAGAATAAAACCTGAACAGAAAACATGAAAATCAATAACATCCAACATAACAATAATAGTTAGAGTTTAACAAAGTTATTCCTTAATAAACTTGAATATAAAAAACAGAAAGGAAAAGAGAAAAAATGAATAAGTACTAGATTCAGTTAAAGAGGCAAAAGATAGGAAAAATGAAACCATTAAAGGACATATGGTTTAAAATGAAATACCTAATCTAAAAATCTTACGAATGCACTAGATTTAGTTAAACCCATAATTGTTTAAATATGGGACAAAAAGGCAACAAAAACAAATTGTAAAAAAAAAATATAAAAGGAAGAAATAACACATGGGCATTATTATAAAAGGGAAAATGACTAGTATCTCAAAGAATGGAATAGAAACACAAAACTAGCAGATAAAATAACCCATAAACCATATCTAAGAAGAATGAGAAAGATGCAAAATAATGAGAAAAAAGTAAACACTTAACAAAAAAGTGGAAAAGAAGAATGAAGAACCTTGAAAATAGAGATGGGCCCTAACAATGAAAAATGAGAAAAAAAAAGTTCTCGAAACAAAAGCCAATGAAGTCCATGAATATTTTTTAAAAGAAGTTGCCAAAGAGAACCAAAGTTAAAGATGAAGCAACCAACAATTTTAAAAGACAACCACACGAGAAAAAAAAAAGAAAAAAAATTAATGTGCAATAGTATACAACCAACAATAAATAGCTTAAAATGCCAATAAATAGCTACATCCAAATGATAGGGAAAACAATAACCTAATCCAATATAATAAAAGAATATTGTGATAAATAAATAAAGGTCAAACAAAGGCTATGAAATGCAGTTATAATAGCAACCTCGTAAATTTTTTTTTAAAATGAAAAAATAGTTACTAACCACAAGGAAAATATAAAATTCAAGAGCATAAGGAGTAGGATAGAAAGGGAAGAATCTACCAAGACTAATGAAAGGAAACCAAGTTTTTGAAACATTAGTTACTTCGATGGAAAAAATGCATAAAAGTCGTTGACCATACATGGAAAAAAAAAAAGAAGCAACAACATAAAGTAGTAGCCTTAAGCCCAAATCAACAATGCACAAATAACAAACAAACTCAAAACATAAGGAACTTTAATCATCAAAAAAAAAAACAAAATTACAAAAAAAAACATAAAAGAGAAAATAGAAGTTCAAAGTCTAAATCAAAGTTACACAGAAAAACAAATAAGTATAAAATGGAAAAGAAAAAAGAAAGAATAAAAAAAATAGGACATAACCTTAAGATGTTAATAAAAAAAATACATGAAAAGAGTAGAAAAACACCTAAAAATGGCAAATGGATTGAACAAGAAAATGCATAAATAACTGAAAAAACATAGAAAATGCATCATAGCCATAGACTTATCTAATAAAAGAAGAAGAAGAATAAGAAGTTGTCACTAATGGAACAAAGGAGTACAATCTACACCGGAAACATGAAAATAAAAATATAACAATTTTATAAGCAAACAAGATACATAATTGGATACATAAAAAATATAACAATAACATGATAAATAAAGATGTATATAAAGGACAATGTGAGATATGTTAGAAGTACAAACCAGTAAAAAACACAACAACACCTTAGAATTAAGTAGAAGAACTGGTTCATGAAAAAAAAAACAAAACATAAAGAAACAAGAGCAATATTATGGATGAGAATAAAAAATAAAAACCCAAATATTAATAAACAAACTAAACAATTTTTATGCCAAATCTTGTGATTTTTAACTGTTTTCATCATCTTTTTTGCCATTTCTATCCTCGTAACCATTAACCATAAACAATATAGAAATTCCTTTAATCCTTTATTTTTTGCTTTTGCAACTGAAGCTTCTCCTCCTGAGCAATACAAACATATCAATCTTTACTAATATCTATATTTAAAACCTAAAAAAAATTAAAAAAATGCAATAATCATACTCGCTTTTTTTGTTGCTATTCTAACATCTCCTTCATTCCTCTTCAAATATATAACACAACACTAACTAACATTTTTAACAACATTAACCCAAATAATCATAAAAAAAACCCAATCATTGCTTACCAATAATTAATATAATAAAATTGGTTACTATACATCAAAGAGTAAAATAAGTACATGAATCATTTAAAAACCCTAAAAAAAGATTTTTCAAGAAACTCTAAAAATTTACCTCAAGAAAACTTAACCTGAATTGAAGGAGATCAAGTTATTACAATTCAAGTTGTTTACTAATTCACAAAGCTTTTAGTGTTGCAAAAAAGACTAATTCACAGAGCTCTTTACTCTTTTTTTTTTAAATTCTTCTCCCTATATTTCTTGTTTTTAGAATTGTAAAAGAGAATGAAAATTGTTGGTCTCTCCCTCTCTCTTTACTCCTATTGTATTTTTGTGTTTACAAGGCTCTTAACTTCTCTTTCAAAGTCCTCCTTTCTTTCTCCCTCTCTTTTTTCCTTTTAAAAATTAATAAAAGAAAAATGGTGTAAAAAATAAGGAGAAAGTCAGAAGAGGCCATAGCAAGGCAAAAAATAAAAAATAAAAAATAAAAAATAAAAAATAAAAAATAAAAACCCCCACAACAAAACTTATACTTATAAAAAATCAAGGATAAAATCATATCGACACTATTATAATCCACGATTACATTAAATGTGTGTCCATATCACACCAAATAGTAAAACCAACACATGAATTTTGATTTTTGGTAACCTAATAAGGGTATAGTTATCTTTGTTAAAATCAACTAGTCCTAGTTACATGAATGTGCTTTTTTTTTTTTAATTCCTCATTCTCACTCTTGTATTGAATTCTTATAAGGTTGCCTTTGTCTACAGAAAAAATGCATTTTTTTCTCTATTTTTATTTGTTTTCATAATAAAATCTACACACACGCATACACACACAACCCAATTAGGATGATGTTATTCTCATTTTATTTATTTGTTGGGATTTTTAATAAAGAAATGTATACACAATAATAAAAGCAAATTGGAAAAATGTGATTTGAAGTTTTTATATATTAGCAAAAGAAACTTTGAAGATTTACCATTGCAATATTGAAAAATTAAAAAAATAAATATTTTTATTTTTAACAAGTTTCAAATGAATTATCTAAACAAAAATGTAAGCTATTATATGATTATAAGAGAGAGTAAGATGGTGAGATTCAAATTTATAATTGTATGGTCATCAAAACTCTACTATCATATTAAAAAATTACCTCAACCTAAATTTAAGTTATCGGGTGAGTTTCTAGAAATAATTTTATATTATTATCTAACAAGTAAATTCATTTTATAATTAGTTTTTTTTATCTTTGTATTCTTAAAAGCATTTTTCAACAACTAAAAAAAACATGTATCCGCTTAATCTCTCAAGTTAATTTAGACAAATATTTTTTTTTCCCAATGAAAGACATTAAAAATGTTTATAAAGAATTAAAAAAAAAGAGTTTATATAAGAAAATCTAAGGATGAAAAATAGTTGAGTAACCATGTGAGCTATACTAGAGAACATGAGGAAGCATTGATTTGTTTTGCATCAGTTTTAAGAAGTGAGCATGGATTCCATTATGAAAGGACTAAAAATATCTGCTTAATCTCTCGAGTTAATTTAGGCAAATATTTTTTTTTTCCAATGAAAAACTACAAAAATGTTTATAAAGAATTTAAAAAAGAAAAAAGTCTATATAAGAAAATCTAAGGATGAAAAATAGTTGAGTAACCATGTGGGGAATACTAGGGAACATGAGGAACCATTGATTTGTTTTCCATTAGTTTTAAGAGTGAGTATGGATTCCATTATGAAAGGACTAAAAATATCTGCTTAATCCCTCGAGTTAATTTAGGCAAATATTTTTTTTCCAATGAAAGACAACAAAAATGTTTATAAAGAATTTAAAAAAGAAAAGAGTCTATATAAGAAAATCCGAGGATGAAAAATAGTTGAGTAACCTTGTGGGCGATACTAGGAAACATATAGGAGGAACCATTGATTTTTTTTTCCCATTAGTTTTAAGAGTGAACATGGATTCAATTATGAAAGGATTAAAAATATCCGCTTAATCTCTCGAGTTAATTTAGGCAAATATTTTTTTTTCCAATGAAAGACAACAAATATGTTAATAAAGAATTTAAAAAGAAAAGAGTTTATATAAGAAAATCTAAGGATGAAAAATAGTTGAGTAACCATGTCGGTGATACTAGGGAACATATAGAAGGAACCATTGATTTGTTTTGCATCAGTTTTAAAAGTAAGTATGAATTCCATTATGAATGGACTAAAAATATCGTGTTTTTCCCTGAATGAGAAATGAAATGTGATTTATATGGGTATTTCTTAAGAAAACAACCTAAAAAAAAGAACTAGAAGCAACAAAACCAAGTAGTTCCATGTAACTAATGATCTATAGATTAAATTGATTATCACAATTCTTTAGTCTATACAACATGCATAGGAAACCAAACAATTTAATCTTGCAATAAAATTAGACAAGAAACTTAACGTGCATTCTAGGCATATAAAAAATTATATTTAAACATGAAACCTAGCAAGCAAACTACCATAAACATATAAATAAATCATAACACTTACTTGTTGAAGAAACTCGAACAACAAAAGCTAGCAAGTTATTGTTGTCGAACATAGATTCTATGTCCTTAAGATTTTTTTGTTTGTCACTTGTGCAATCGAATTTATGCAATCAACCTTCTAGGAATTAAAAAAATTTCTTTAAAATGAATAGAACCTAAACTTAAATAAGTGAAAAGACAATAAAAGGGTAATAGAGATTGGAAGCAAAACAAGCTAAAAAATATAGAGGAGGATAAGAGAAGTTCTACAAAAATGTATAGAACATCTCTTATTCCACCTCTATTTATATTGAATTTTTAAACCAAAACTGATGAAGAATCAATTCTAGCAATTACTATAATTAATTCCCTCCATTTTACCATAATTATCAACCTTAATCCATACCTTTTCATTTAAAAAAAAAACCTGAATGTTCAAGTCTTTTATTCATGGACTGAATGTTTATAAATGAGATGACAAAGAATAATTTTTATAAATTAAATAATTATTTTATAATAAACTAAAATATAAGTCTAGAATTGGTTAACAAAAAACAAATCTAAACCCATGACTCAGAGCTCAAAACCTATATTACTTTGCTTAGATTAATTTATAACTCTTCAACTTTTCTTTATATAAAGTAAAAGAAACTTTATTTTTTTTTCTACATGGATAGACGGTATTAGATTTTATGAAAACATGTCAACCTATAAATTTTTTAGATAAATATCTTATTTATCTATAATTTATTTTAATCACGTAAAAGAATAATTTTCAATAAAATTTTAAATCTAAAAGTAAACATGCTTCATTTTAAATTTAGCTTCAAGAATAGCATTTAACCATGTTGTAATTTTTTTTTAAAAAAAGTTCCAATCTATGGCATTCTCATACAAATTCCTAACAACAATATCTTTGAATTTATTCTACTTTATCTTATTTTAATTGTCCTTTTTTACTACAATCACAACACCACATTGTGAGGAGCAGCGTCGAGTTCCAAATACTAGGTTCTGATTAGCTAGAAAATAAAACAGAAAAGAGTCTTTGTGAAGTTGGCCCTCAATGTACGGACCCTATTCAAGTTTGACAGAACTTTTTGTCTCGCAGAAAAGAGAACACAGAGAGAGAGAACGAGGTGGCTCAAAGGTTCCCCAAAAGGCAGCGTCTCCTTAGCCCCCTCGGTCCCGTATTAGCCGCCCCCAGTTGCCACTCATGTGAAGCTGTGACTGGTGACCCTTTCCATTTTTGTTCTCATAACGTGACCCGTCTCTCTCTCTCCTCCTCCTCCTGCCCCTCTCTCTCTCTCTGCGCAAAAGTCCGCCCCATGCTTTTGTTCATTGGCCATTGGAGTTCCCATGCGCCACTTCACAGGCATCAAACCGTCCCCCAGTTTCATTGGCTTGACTATTCTGGATCCCTCAAGTCTTAACTTTTACCATTAGTCGTCTATCATTGTCATAATAATAGTGCATTAATTATTTCTCCAGCACAAATATCAAGAATCTTTCGCATATTTATTCCAATAACTAATCTAACCTGGATCCCTTTAACAGGTTAATGGAGTTGATAACTCTGTCTAAAGCTTGTCTCAAAGCTGTCCGAACGTGGATAGTCATATTTAATTAAGATCTTAATCACTCTGGCGAATTGCTACACCAGTTTGATTGCCAACCTTCTTTAAAAAAGTCCTGTTGATTTGCAAATATCAATTCATAAAATACAATAAACTGTTCAAGGAAAATAAAATATCAATTCCACTTCAATCTTTTTCCTTTTGGATTAAATAGCAGAGGATTGAACTCAAAAACTTTTTAAATTAAATATGCGATTAGAATAATGTTTATTTATTTTTAATTAAATATGTGATTAGAACAATGTTTATATTTTTCTGTGTCAATGTCATGTATAATAATAAGGTATATTTTCAATATATGTACAAGAGCCCATAACCGTGCACGTAT
>Ga0325410_1002410_pt1 | contig 20981 bp, 18 predicted proteins | sample PopdelMetagenome_16_FD_206182 | JGI IMG/M metagenome (GOLD analysis project Ga0325410, IMG submission 206182) | Populus deltoides microbial communities from Bellville, Georgia, United States - Xylem-PdIQD-R3 | ecosystem: Host-associated > Plants > Phyllosphere > Stem > Wood/Secondary xylem... | reverse complement strand
ATACGGACCACACCATCCATACGAGTCGCATTTAGACCGTGGTGCCCTCCACGTCTCCTTCCACTGGCCATCGCTTTCATGCCATTTTACTGCCTTAACAAATCCTGAATGATCCACCAGTAGTCTCGCCATAACAGAATCCTCAGCAGGGATAGCAGTTGTCATGCCTATCTCGTCTTGATCATTTACAAATTGAGAGTTGTATGACCTCCTCTGTGGTCTCCAAGGCCAAGGGGAAGTTCGCCAGACACGTTTTTCGCCTTTGTAGAGAAAGATTTGTGGTGATCCACTAGGGTTGACCCTATATGAGTAGTCTCCAATTCCAGGGTCATCAGCTGATCTCCACGATGTCAGGAACCGGTCAAGACCTGTTTTCAGATCCAGCCCAAGTTTCATTCCTGGCAATACATAGTGTGTTGGATAATCGAAGCTTTTCCATAAAATATTTCCACTTTCTTGAACCAAAACAAAGTTTCCTGAATCCAAAAGCTGAGCTACAGAAGTATCAGCTTCCTCCCCTGAAACATTTGCAGACCATACTGTAACATTTCGATTGCCGTCACTATAGAGACTGAGGTTTCCATATTCATCAAATGACAAAACCCCTGAGGAGCCGGTGATTGGATGGTTCCTGTTTGCCACCCACACTACTGTTTGTTCAGGTAATTTATGGTACCAAATCCCAAGATATCTATTGCTAGATTTTCCCGGACTGAAAAATCCTAACGCAAAATTATTTCCTCTGGAAATCAAAACATCACCATCTCTGATGATTTGGGTGGTGTTTATGGAGTCCTTGGAAGCACAAAAAACGAATTGGAGTATCAAAAGCAAAGAATACAGAAACAGTCTGTCTGCATTCATTTGAGCTTTTGGACTTGTTTTGGCTGATAATTGTTGTTACTCTTGCTTTGAGGAGGTGCTTGTACCTTTAAACAAGATGATATGCCTTGACTTCCTTGGCTGATAATTACATATCTGCGCTCTAGGAATTTTATAAAATATGCCGCAGCACACGCACCAAGAAAGATGTTGGATTCTTGAAATTAAAAAAGATTCGTCGCCATTTACGGGCAAGTTTGAATTGGAAGAAATATCATGGTCATGTGATGTAGTGATCATTTGGAAGTAAAAAGTAGAAGAAGGAAAAAACTATCAAAGCAAGATAAGTTTATATAAAGAATTTTCTTGCCTATATATAAAAATGAAATTCGTTGTGATTTCCAAGAGTGACGACCTTGGCTCCATTTTCTTCATTTTATATCTCTTACCGTTTATTATGGGGGAGGAATCTACTAACCAGATTTGGTAAAGACTAGAATTCTCCAATCAGTCAACATAAAACTAATTGGTTTCTAATTAATTTGTTAGGTTTCGTTTGTTTGTGTTCACAATGTAAATAACGATTTTTATTTTTCAGAACTATGTTCTTTTTGAAGGGTTTTTTTTTTAATTAGCATCTTAAAAAAAAAAAACAACAACTAGCATAAATAGAAAAAGATTTTTTGGAGGGCCCGTGAGATTAATCGAGATACATGCAAGCTGATCCAGACACCTATATTAATAAATAAAAAAATTGTAAATAACACACCTAAAAAGGAAACGCTGATGCTTTTTCAAAAAATATTTGGTCCTAGTAGCATTTTCTTTTGAGTTATGTTATTTTTCAAGATCTTTTTTTTGTATTGCCTATGTTATTTATTTATTTTTTTAAAATTATCTTTTTTATTTTTTTTAAATAGTGAATATACTGTAAAAAGATTATACATGACATTCCCCAACTACTTTCATGTTTTTGATCCTTATAGCCACCATTTCTTTTTGTATTTAGAACTACATTTAGATCCATTTGAAAAATGTGTTTAGCTTAAAAAACAAGTAAATTAATATTTTTTAATAATTTTAATATGCTGATGTTGAAAATAAAAAAAATTATTTTATTCTATTTGCAAGAAAAAAAAACTTTAAAAAAAAATAATATAGCACAATATCAAACACATGCTTAATTTTAAAGACATTAAATTCAAAAATATGATATTTTATGGTTAAAATAAGATCTTTTATTTTTTTTATGAATTAAACCTGAAAATATTGAAAGAATATTTTTAAAGTGTAATAAAAACCTTAATTTTTGTTTATAAAAATTGAAAAATAAAACCTTCTTTAAACGGAATGGGATTTCTTAACCAGTCAAAATGATATAATGTTATTTAACAATATGATTTATTTATTAATCACGATATAGTTTGGAGGGAACTAAAGTTTTTAAGTATTACAAAAAAAAAAAAAAGACTCTCGTTATCTCCCTTCTCTAAACAGTTACTCTTTAAAAAAACACACATTAATTTTGGGTTGCTGTCAAAGAAGCAACCTCTCTTTCTTTTCCCTACTTTTTTTCTTTTCTTTTCTTTTCTTTTCTTTTTTAATAATTCTAAATCTAATTTCTAGATTTGATGTATTCAAATGTCCAAAATAATGAATTTAAATTATTTATGGCCTTGTTTGGTTTTTTCCCTCGATCTTTGAGGTTTTTTTATTGTTTTTTATTTGTATTGATTGCAGATTTATTCATGAATCCATCGTAGATTGAGGAATAGATTTATAGTTGTATTAAGATTTCAAGTGATTAAGTCATTGGATCTATCCTCGTAGAGCTAGTGACTTTGATATCTAATTGCATTCTTCATTCTTCCATCAATGGGACCTAATATTGCTGACTTGTTCCCATTAATTGGTGATAACAAAAGATTTCTAAGACTAAGACACATAAAAAAATTATAATATAGTTTTAAAATTCAATCCAAAAATTGACTTGGAATAAGATTCAAGTTCGGAAGATAAACTCTGAATAACAAAAAAAAATCAAATTAAATTGTTTTGATAAAAAAAAAATTAATAAATTGATAATCAAGTTTTGACCAGATAAAATAGTATTTTTATTATTATTTTTTCTCAATCCGAACAGGTCCATATTCCAGGTTATTTGGCTTCTAGATTCACCTATTAGTTCCATTCGGGCCTTGAAATAACGAAAAAGGTACCATTGTAAACATTCATCCTAATATTTTGATTCAATTAGATTTAACTCACTTTTTATTTAAATCTTATGATAATTATAACAGTAATATAATACCAACAAAATTACATTTTTCTATAAAACAATTAAAGGGAACTTTCCCTTTAAAAAAAAAAAACCCCAAACCTAGACTCAGGTGGTCAAGGCGGCGCCCTATCTTGAGGGGAAATCGATGGACTATAGATAATCAGTTCTTAATTGTCACATTGGAAAGTTTTGGCAAGAAAAAAGTTCAAGAAATATTTTATCTACTTGATTGACGAAGAAAGAAAACTTGGTAGACGAACAATGGAATTACCCCCTCCATTATTCTAGTCAAGGGTTCTACACTTCTACGGCATGTCTGCGAGTGTTTCTACCTGTGTTTTTAAATATTTTTTTAATATATAAATGTTAAAAAATATAAAAAATAAAAAACTATTTTAAAAATCACAATGTCCATGGAGCTTGTTTTACGGTTTTGATTTAGACTTTACTTGGAGAGTGGCATACAAGGCAGGAGGGGTCTATCTCGTTAACAATACGACAAGACAAAGTAGAGTTGACTTTGATGAAGAGGAGAGAGGGGCGGCGGCGGCGGCTATGGCTGACGGAGAACACCTAGCAGAAGATCCGAATAAATATTGGAGATTAAAAAAAGCCCTAGAAGACTCCTGGCTCTTGATCTACTATGACCTAACAAATGAAATAGAGTTGACTTGGACATTGATGGACAGACTGAACCAGGGACTTTGCCTAGGATTGCCTTTTCTACTTCTTGAATGACGTCTTTGATACGCGTCCCGAGTCTTTAAATCATGTAGTTTTACGTTCGTTTCTGCAAACTCAACCCAATAAACCACACATAAAGGCTATTTCATATTTATTAAACCCAATCTTTACTTTCACTTCTTTTCAGCTCCTTCTTTTTTTTATTTTTAGGGTAAAGAGGTGATTGCTAGATTTCAACGCAGAAAAATTAAGTTTTTATATGTTTTTGTGTGAAATAGTTTCATATAATGAAAAGATTATATAAATTTTTTATCTTGAAAGAAACTAAGAAAAACATATTTGAATTTAGAAAGATTTTTTTATCTTGAGTTAATTATGAATTTTGGGGTAGTTTTTAATGTTTTTGGAGGCTATAGATTGATGTAACAAGGTTTCAAAGATATTACTTAGGTATTTCGGGTAACAAAATGTTTGAAAATAGATTTTTGAATTGAAAAAACAAGAATTTTATTTTTTCAGCCACCACAATGATCGGATTTTTGGGAATGATAGACAACACGTTATCTATTTTTTTTGTTAGCAGATGAAGTGAACCATACGTCGTCAACCTGTTTAACTTTAAAAAATAAATAAAAAGGCTTGCTTGCGTGAGTCTGAACTTGTAGGTCTGCATGCAGGTCTTTTATTGGTGGGCCAAGCACTTAGCCTGGCTTCCCACACCCACCGCGCTTGGTCTTATTATTTTATTTTTTATTTTTTTAAATACTACTTTTTTTATGTATTTTTTAAAATAATTTTTGCATTTTTGTTTTGATTAGTACTTTTTTTTGTGATTTGTTTTTGCTTATTTGGCTTTTTTTTAAGTAATGATTATTTTTTAAATTATATTGGGTATGTTTAATTTATTTATAAAGTTAATGTAATTTATTTATAATTTATTTATATATTTTATATAGATTAAATTTATTTTTCACAACTCATCTCTTGTTTTACAAAATTTAACATCAATCAAACATTGAGATCTTTCTATGACACCTCAAGAACTCTATGGCAAGGTAATATATATATATATATATATATATATATATATATATATATATATATATATATATATATATATATATGAATTCAAAATCCAAAATAACACAGGTGCGGTGCAAGAATGAATTTTTAAAAAAAATTACAAATCAAATTTAAAAAAGTAACATAGGCAAAAAAAGATTTTGAAAAATAACATGAAGTCTAGAGAGATGAATTGTCCCTTCAGCCATTTTTTCAGGTAATTGAATTGCATCATCCTAAAAATAGTTGCTAAACAATGAAAACTTTATAGTAAACATTGTTAGCTTCCAACTCCAGAATAATTCATTTTATTTATATATATATATATATATATATAGATATATGTCATGTGGTCTGATCATTTTAATATAAGCTGGGCTTGACATCTTTAGGATAATTTTTGGGCCCTATTTCCCACAAGCATCATTACTTTCCCGCATTTGATCAACTTCGTCCTCAAGGTTGGAGATAGAATATTTATTTACACAACCTTTTTTTTCTCACTCCTTATAAATAACATTTCAACCGGTGTAAAGATTTAGGTTTTTATTGGGTTTAAACTCGAAAAGTATTATATTAATGATTTTTAGATGTTTTTTATAGTTTTAATGTATTGATATTAAAAATAAAAATATTTTAAAAAATATTATTTTATTATATTTTTAATTAATAAAATTTTTTATATAAACACTTTAAACCGCATTACTAAACACATATTTAGTAGTTGAGATATAGAGATAATTTAGACAGAAAAAAAAAAAAACAAGGTGGAGAAGTTTTTTCTTTTTATTTGATGGTAAGAGGTTATGATTTTACTTTTTTTTAAAATTATTTTATATCATTTATTTGTAATCAATCTAATCCATACACATGTCATGAACCATTCTTTAGCATATTTAAATAATTTAGCTACCTTCCAAAAAATAAGTTTTTCATTATTATTAAAATATTTAATTAAATTGCTTTATTCATTAAGAAAAAGTACTTCAGTCATCAAATTTAACTTTATAATTTGTGAAAAAACATATTCTTAAGGATTGTGAGAGAGAATCACAACCTGAATTCCGGGTTCATAATCAATAACGTATGAGCGGTGCCAACAAGACATCACACTTACACTAAGTCTCGGAACGTACTTATTATAAACAAAACTTTATAAAATCTACGCAGCATTTCATAAAGTTATAAAATATTATATTATTTAAAACCAATAAAATCAAATATCACTTCGAAATAATCCATAATACTCATTAAATTGTCAAAATTAAAACTTTAACTAAAACAATGTAATAGTGAAGCGTTTAAGACATCAAATCAAAACCAAAAGGAAAACCTCGCTAACAGAAGCACTCAACAAAGCGAGGCATATCAACCAAAACTGAAGAAGCAGGAACACTCAACAAAGTTCACATGCTAACAAAAATTAAGAACCTTAAATAATATTAAAAATAAGGGGTGAGTTCAACCAACTCAGTAAGGAAATAACATTAATTTAATATATATTTTAGATATTAATAATTTGCAAGTCTATTTATCTTGATATACATATACATACGTAGCATATTACATGTCAGAGATCAGATGATACCCGAAAGTGACCATGTAGGAGGATCAGTCACCACAAGCTGATGCATCTCTTACCGGTTAAATATATAGAATACTATATGCATATAGACTAACCACTCTCCCTTAGCATGAAGTTGCTGACAAGTCTAATATATATCAAGGTATAATAGATATTCACATAATTATCAAAACAATGTATATCATATCAAATATAATTTAGTTCAAGAGAATATGAGTGCAAATTCAAGAATAGATAAGTACTAGAAAAATAAAGTAACAAATATAAATATTCAAGAAATTAACTAGTTGTGCTCATCATATAATAAATATATATATTTATTTATATTACATATATAATAAAGATTATTCAACTTATCCGGAGAAAATATAAAAATAAAAATAAATATTATATGAAGTACTAAATATAAAAGACTATACTCATGCCAAATTGCAGTGGAACTCCCTCCATGAATATTGATGATCTTGCTGCATGGAACACGTTACTTCTTTGACGTGACTACCTTTAAGTGATTCAACTAACCAATTTAAAATGGCATGCCCTACATATTTAAGGAGATTTTAGCATCTCTCTCTAGTGAATGATTTCTACACTCATAGAAATATCAAAAAGCATTAAATGTGATCACTTTTTCTCTCAACAATATTATCATCACTAGAGGTTCAAACCCATGAAGTTTCAAAGTCATAATGGAATCTAAAATAAAATTTTCTATCATGCTACAGCTGCTTCTAATATTCAATACTCTGTCACCATCTATAGCAATCGACACCATAACTCAAACCCAATTTGTATCTGGTAGTGAAAATCAATTTCTTGTATCATCCAATGGAAACTTCAAACTAGGCTTCTTCAGTCCCGGAAAATCCCCAAGCCGCTATGTTGGAATATGGTTCAACAAAGTCTCTCCCAGCAAACAGTAGTTTGGGTTGCCAACAGAGAAACTCCACTCAAGAACTCTACTGGAATTTTCAAGATTGCTGATGATGCATGGAAACCTTGCTGTCTTTGATGGCAACGATAACACTCCTCTTTGGTCCACTAATGTTTCCATGCCAGCTAAGGTGATACAACGATAGCACTATCTATAATATTTTGTTGTTAGTGGAAAATAAGATAAGGTGTATTTATTGAAGAAGGCATTATATAGTCTGAAACAAGCTTCGAGAACTTAGTACAACTAAAGTGACAGTTACATCATTCAACAAGGCTTTAAGAGAAGGAAAAGAAAGCCTACTTTGTATGTGAAGAAAAAAGGTGAAAGTGATGTTCTTATTGTTGAATTATATATTGATGATTTAGTAATTATGGGTAGTAATGGAAGATGAATTGAAGAGTTTATGAAAGAAATGATAAAAAGATATGACATAAATGAAATGGGGTTGCTACATCACTATTTAGGTATTAAGGTTTATCAAGATGATGATGATATTATTTGTTAGAAGAAGTTTGCTGAAAAATATTCTTAAAAAAATCAGAATGTTTGGCTTAAAACCTGATAAGATGCCTTTGGTGATGAATGGAAAGTTAATGAAAGATAGAGGAAAGAAGGTGGGTGATACATTTTATAAAAATTTGGTTGGGAATCTATTGTATCTCGCAACTACAATGTAATGTTTGCAGGAAGTTACTTTTTAGGTTCATGAATTCTCTGATAGTATTTGAAAATATATCTCTTATTTCCGTGTCTTTCTTTACAATGATTGCTAGTCTATTAATACACAAAGATCTCTCAATTAGAGGCAAGAATAATGTTTGACCCGGGATTCCTAGAATCTCTCTATTGTTCCTATAATCTCTCCATGAAAGCTTCATCCTATAATCTCTCAATGACAGCTCATGCCAACACTTCCCCTCAAGTTGGTGCATACAAATTTTGAATGTTCAATTTGTCAAGTGAGTTGTAGAAATTCTTACTACACATCGCCTTTATGAGTATATCTACTAGTTGGTCTTCAGATTTGACATAAGGGAACCGAATGATTTTTACCTCTAGATTCTGCTTAATAAAGTGTCGATCTATCTCTACATGTTTTGTTCGGTCGTGTTGAATTGGATTATGTGAAATATTGATAGCAGTCTTGTTATTGCAGAACAGATTTATCTTGAAGTTGGGCGCAAAGCAGATTTCTGTTAACAATCTCCTAACCATAGAAGTTCACAAAGACCTTTATCCATCCCACGAAATTCAGCCTCAGCACTTGACAATGCCACCATTTTTTACTTCTTACTTCTTCATGTACCAAGATTCCCTCCAAAGAAGGTGAAATACCCTGAAGTTGACTTTCTATCAGAAATATTTCTCACCTAATCTACATCTATGTATGCCTCTATCTTTATATGGTTATTCTTTGAAAACAGAATTTCCTTTCTAGGGGAAGACTTTAAGTATCAAAGAATTCTGATTGCTGCTTCCATGTGATCTTCACTTGGGCAATGCATAAATTAACTCATTGCGCTCACAGCATAGGCGATATCTGGGCATGTGTGTGAGAGATAGATAAGTTTTCCTACCAATCTGTACCTTACTTTATCTGTAGGTACCTGGTCAATGTATTTTTCAAGTTTATGATTCTGAACAATTAGCGTGTCTACAGGGTTTACATTCCACTAGTCTAACTTCTGATAGTAAGTCTATAATATATTTTTGTTGGGAAAGGAATATACCTTGCTTTGATCTATCGACCTCAATTCCTAGAAAGTATTTAAGTCCTCCTAGATTCTTCATCTCGAATTTAGTAGTAAGCTGTTCTTGAAGCCTTGATATTTCTTCAGGATCATTTCCTATGATGATCATGTCATCCACATAGACTATTAGAGCCGTCACCTTGCCTTGTTGATGTTTTAGAAAGAACGTATGATCTGAGTTACTTTGTTGAAAGCCATATTTCTTCATTGTCAAGCTAAATCTCCTGAACCATGCTCGAGGTGATTGTTTTAACCCATACAATGCTCGCTATAATTTGCACACCATCTTGGATTCTAAGGTTGTCGTGTAACCTGTTGGGATATCCATGTAGACTTCCTTTTCAAGATCATCATAGAGGAAGGCATTTTTTACGTCAAACTGATATAGTGGCTAGTCAAGATTAGCTACTAGAGATACCAGTACTCTTACTGTGTTCAATTTTGCTACTGGTGAGAAGGTCTCTTGAAAATCTACCCATATGTCTATGTATAGCATTTTGCCACTAGTCGTGCTTTGTATCTCTTGATTGATCCATCTGCTTTGTGCTTGATAGAGAACACCGATTTGCACCCCACTGGTTTTTTTACTTCGAGTAAGAGTGCCAAGGTCCAGGTTTTATTTTTTAGTAGAGCATTCATTTCGTCTTTTATGGCTTGAGTCCATTTAAGATTGGCCAATGCTTCATGAACACCTGAAGGTACATGACATGAGGACAATGCATATGCAAAGTTTTTGAGGGGTTCAAAAAGTCTTGTTGTAGATACAAAGTTTGCAATTAAATATTTTGATCTTCGGTTTTCAACTTCTGGAGAATATTTATTGGGTGGTTTGCCTCTATTACACCTGATAGGTAAAGTATAGCCAACAGTGGTATCTATATCATGAGAGTCTGGAGATATAATAGGAGAGCTTACCTCAGGGGTATTCACAGAAGAAGGATTGTCAGGTATTGAGAAGAGAGGGGCTTTTGTATCTGCTTCAATTATGTCCTTTGGTGATGTAGTTGGCATATCAGTAGTATCCTCTGTAGCTGGAATATCTATTTCCGGTGATGTAGTTGGCATATCTATGTTGGCATCATTAAACCAACCAAATTATAACCAATTTTGCACTTCATCTAAGTACTCACCCTGATGTGGAGAATCGGGTTCTTTAGAAAAGAAGGTTTCAGACTCTAAAAATGTAACATCCATAGTCACATAAGTGTGTTTACTAACTAGATCATGGCACCTATATCCCTTTTGATACGAGTCATATCCTAGAAAAATGCAGCGGATTGCACAGGAATCTAACTTAGAGCGCTAGTTCTTATGGAGGTAAACAAAAGCAACACATCCAAAGACTCGTGGTGAAATCATCAACACAGAAGGCAATGAGACATGTGTCGAGAGTACCTGAAGTGGGGTTTGAAAGTTTAATACTTTGGAGGGCATTCTGTTAAGAAGATGTACTGTTGTGGCAACGACATCAGACAAATATCTGCTAGGCATGTTAGTGCTGAGTAATAGCGCCCGAGCAGTTTCAAGAATATGTCAATTTTTCCGTTCAGCCACTCCATTTTGCTGGGGAGTCTGAGGGCATAAGGTTTCATGAATAAGTCCATATTGTTGACAATACTCCTTAAACTGATGAGTCGTATATTCTCCGCCATTATTTAAACGGAGGATCTGGATTTTAACCGAGAATTGAGTTTGAACCATAGCATGAAAGGATTAAAACACATTTAGGACTTCATATTTTTGTTTTAGTAGATAAAGCCACGTCATGCGAGTGCAATCATCTACAAAGATTACAAACCATGCACCAAATGCTAGCCATAGTAGAGGCTGAATAAGGACCCTACACATCTGAGTGAATTAAAGTAAAGGGAACATCACTTTTATTCATACTTAAAGGATAATGTACTCGGTGACTCTTAGGTAAAATGTAGGTATCACATTTAAGGTCAGAGAGGCCAGGGTGCAGGTGATAGAGGTCAGATACAACAGGGTCAGGGGCATGCTAGAGTTTTTACCTTGACATAGCAGGATACCCAGGCATTCAACACAGTTGTTTCAGGTATTCTTCTTGTTTGCTCTTTTGAAGCAAAAGTTTTGTTTGATACGGGTGCAACCCATTCATTTGTGTCCTCATATTTTTCCATGAGGTTAGATAAATAACCAACCTTATTAAAATCCCCAATTTCAGTCTCCACTCCCTTATATGAATTAATATTAGTAAAGTATGTGCATCTGGATTGTGAAATAGATATTAGAGATAAGATCTTTATGGGAGACTTAAATGTCTTAGATATTGTTGATTTTGATGTGATTTTAGAAATGGATTGGTTGGGAAAGCATAGGGCTTCGGTAAATTGTTGGGGTAAGAAAATAATGTTTGATCTAGATGAAAAAGTTGGGTTGGTATTTCAAGGAGAGAAGATTGGGTCTCCATCAATTATATTATCGGCTATCTTGAGGAAAATGGCTCGAAAAAGGGTACAGTGCTACCTAGCATATATAGTGGATATAGAGAAAGAAGTTTCTCAATTAGACCAAGTCCTTATAGTTAGGGAGTTTATTGATGTCTTTCCCGATGACGTACCTAGATTGCCTTGATATAGGGAGATTGAGTTTTGTATTGATTTGATTTCGAGTACCGAACCAATATCAATGGCACCATATAGAATGGCGCCAGCAGAATTGAGGGAGCTAAATGAGCAATTGCAGGATTTGTTGGATAAAAAATTCATCCGACCGAGTGTGTCTTCTTGGGGAGCCCCGGTATTGTTTGTAAAGAAGAAAGATGCGTCATTGAGGTTGTGTATAGATTATAGGCAACTAAATCGGATGACAGTTCGAAATAGATACTCACTCCCTTGCATAGATGATTTGTTTGATCAGTTGTAGGGAGCTCAATTCTTTTCTAAGATCGATCTTCGATCTGGGTATCATCAGTTGAGGATAAGAGAGGAGGACATTTCAAAAACAGCTTTTAGAACTTGGTATGGTCATTATGAGTTTTTAGTGATGTCTTTTGGGTTGACGAATGCACCAGCAGCTTTTATGGACTTGATGAATAGAGTGTTTGGCCAATTTATTGATCGATTTGTAATAGTTTTTATTAATGATATTTTGGTGTATTCGAGGTCTAAAGAGGAGCATGAGCAGCACTTGAGAACGGTGCTTCAAACTCTGTGATATCATCAGTTATATGGCAAGTTCTCAAAGAGTGAGTTTTGGTTGGAGAGTGTAGCATTTCTTGGGCATGTAGTGTCAAGGAATGAGATTGAGGTTGATCCTTAAAAGATTGAAGTAGTTAAGCAGTGGCTTAGGCCTACTTCGGCGATAGAGATTAGAAGTTTATTAGGTTTGGCCGACTACTATCGGAGGTTCGTGGAGAACTTTTCTCGGATTTCTGCACCATTGACTACGTTAATGCAGAAGAATGTTAAGCTTCAGTGGTTTGAAGCTTATGAGAAAAGTTTCTTAGAGTTGAAAGAGAGATTAACTACAGCGCCTATTCTAGCAATATCATCAGATTCTGGTGGTTACACAGTGCATTGTGATGCTTCGAAAGTGGGTTTAAGATGTGTTCTAATGCAGCATGGCAAGCTTATTGTCTATGCTTCACAGCAGCTAAAGAAGCATAAACAGAACTATCCTACACATGATTTAGAGATGGCGGCTGTAATTTTTGCCTTGAAGATTTGGAGGCACTACTTGTATGGTGAAACTTGTGAGATCTTTACAGATCACAAGAGTTTGAAATATATCTTTCAGCAGAGGGATCTAAACATGAGGTAGAGGAGATGGATGGAACTGCTGAAGGATTATGATTGTACCATACATTACCACCCAGGTAAGGCAAATGTAGTTGCCGATGCTTTAAGTAGAAAATCATCAGGGAGCTTAGCTCATATTCAGGAGGTACGAAGACCTCTGATTAAGGAGCTGCATGAATTAGTGGATGAAGGAGTCAGATTTGACCTTAGTAAAGTTGGAGTAATGATTGCTCATTTTCAGGTTAAGTCATTTTTGTTTGATAAGATAGAAATAGCTCAGAAGAGAGATGATTCATTACTCAGGATCAGAAATGAGGTTGAGCAGGGTAAGGCTGCAGGTTTTGTGATAGGTGATGATGATGTGCTGAAATATAGGAATAGGCTTTGTGTACTTGATATAAATGATCTGAGGAGAGAATTGATGGTAGAGGCACATCAGATAGTTTACACAATGCATCCAGGTTCCATCAAGATGTATAAAGACCTTAAGGTGTGTTATTGGTGGAATAGGATGAAGGCTAATGCAGCAGACTTTGTTTCTAGGTGTTTGACCTGTCAAAGGGTAAAGGGTGAACACTAGAAACCTTCTGAATTGTTGCAACCATTGTTGATTCCATAATGGAAGTGTGAAAGGATCACAATGGACTTTATGACAGGATTGCCTAGGAGTCAAGAGGGTTATGATTCGATATGGGTGATTGTTGACAGGTTGACAAAATCAGCCCATTTTCTGCCAGTTAAGATTACTTATGGATATGCAAAGTTGGCAGAATTGTTTATTAGTGAGATTGTACGGTTGCATAGAGTGCCAATCTCGATGGTGTCAGATAGAGGTCCACAGTTTACATCGCGGTTTTGGGTGAAATTCCAAGAAGCTATGGGTACTAAAGTGCAGTTGAGTATAACTTTTAAGCCTCAGACCGATGGTCAGTCTGAGAGGATTATTCAGATCTTGGAGGATATGTTAAGGGCTTGTGTTATGGATTTTGGAGTTGGTTGGAGTAAGTTCCTACCATTAGTGGAATTTGCTTACAACAATAATTATCAGGCTAGCATAGAGATGACACCTTATGAGGCTTTGTATGGTCAGAAGTGTAGATCACCGGTTTGTTGGTTTGAGGTTGGTGAGAAGAGGCTAATGGGACTGGAGTTGATACAGATTACCTTAGAGAAGATAGAGTAAACAAAAGAGTTACGCAGATAAAAGAAGACGTGACTTAGAGTTTTTAGTGGGTGATTGTGTATTCTTAAAAGTATCACCGACTAAAAGAGTATTCAGGTTTGGGAAAAAAAGGCAAGTTGAGTCCTCGATTCATTGGACCGTATGATATTCTGGAGAGAGTTGGGGCAGTTGCTTATAGGTTAGCATTACCACCAAACTTGTTTGCTATTCATCTGGTATTTCATGTTTCCATGCTAAGGAAGTATATGTCAGATCCATCGCATGTGTTAGAGGTTCATCCTATTGAATTGAGAAATAATATGGTTTATGAGGTGCAACCGGAAGCTATAGTCGACCGATAAGTGAGGAAGCTTATGTCGAAGGATATAGCTTCATAGAAAGTGAAATGGAAAGGTCATTCACTTGAGGAAGCGACATGGGAGCTCGAGGACAAGATGCGTGAGGAGTATCCTCATCTTTTCGATAATCTCGGTAAGTATTCAATCTTTTCTATTAAGTTTTGAGGATGAAACTTGTATAAGGTGGGGAGATTGTAACGTTTTGAATTAAAGAGATAGGAAAAGGCAATAAAGCCCTTGGAGGCTTAGAAGTAAGTATAATTAAATGAGGGGTATTGTAGTAATTGAATAAAGAGATGATAAATATAAATAGGAAGTAAAAAAAAAAGGAAAGAGGGATCTGAAATTTTAAGAGAGAACCGACAGGAGTGAAGTGAGAAAGAAGAAGAAGAAGAAGAAGAGAAAAGAGGGAAATTGAAAGAGAAATAGAAAGAAGTTGAAGAAAATAAGTTTAAATGTAAGATTTAGGTTTATAAATGTATAAATATGTTCTTTGAACTTTAAATTTTGGTTTTGATGAATGTTAAGGTTTTGAAGATTTTATTTTGGGTTTAATTGATGAATTAATTTGAATGTTATAGTGTTGATTGTTGTGGGTAATTGATTATTTAGTTGATTATGGAAGTTTGTGATGATTTTGAGTTATGAATTGTGTAAATGGTGAATTTTGAGTTAGAAATCAGGAAAGAATAGTAGGTTTTCTTTTGAAATTCTGGGTTGGAGGTTGAAGATGACAAAATTTCAGTTTGGTCCCTCAATTTATGGAAATTATAGTTTAGTCCCCAAACTTTGGAGAATTACAGATTGGTCCTTGGAGCATATTCTGAGATTCTGAACAGAATAAAAGATAAATTATGGGCAGAATTCCTGTATAGTTATGAAATTTTAACACTTTCAATTTGACAAAAATTACAATTTGACCCTAAAAAAATTTGGTAAAATTCCAGAATGGTCCTTGGAGCATAATGAGATATTCTAGACAGAATTAAGGATTAATTATGGTCAGAATTTCAGTATAGTCATGGATTTATGACAATTTTAGTTTGGTCCTTCAATTTGACAAAGTTACAATTTGACCCTTAAAAATATGATAAAATTCAGATTGGTCCCTAGCTGTAATATTAGCTTTTACAAATTGGTTTGATGAATAATTGAGGGTTATTTAATGAATTATTATCAAGTCTTATTATTTGTTTTATTATGGATTAGATTTTGAGAAAACCATTAATTTTTAGGTTTTTGGGAAAATAACTAGTTTAGTCTAAAAACATATAGGGTTATGGAATATACCCTTAGATAAATGTATTAAATAGGTTATATGTTCTTTTGAGTCATTCTTGAACATGTCTCCTTTATATTCAGATAATCCTGATATTCTACCGGCGGGACGTCAGTAGGATTTCCTTCGGAATCAGCTTTAAGCTCTTTCGAGTTAGGTGAGTGGATAATTTTCCATATGCATGAGAAATATTATAAATATTTGATTTGTTAATATGAGTTGGATCATGCTTCTTGATAATATATATGTTGATTATTATCCTTGTTATGATAAAGCATGATCAATTGTTAAATCTGAATTCTTGATATGAACCAGTATATATTTTGAATTGACTTCTGAATTGACAACTCCTCATTTGATTGATGTCATGAGTTGAGCCTTGAGATATGAATATGTTTGTTTGATTATGATTATGAACTTATGGTATGTCAGTCAGAATACCCATGCTAACAGGGTAGTGTTAGTCTTTGTGCACATTGTATCTGAACCCTAGTTGGTCGAGGGAGTCACCAACCTGTGTGGACTGATCATCCCACAGTATGGAGCCTCATGCTCATTGCATTTTGATTTTCTAACGAGTTTTACCATATGATATTCTTGTTATGGCCTATTTGAGAAACCTTCCTATAAGAACCTAAAGCTATACTTGTGTGTGTGTGTGTGTATATATATATATATATATATATATATATATATATATTTCTCATTGTTGTATTACCTCGTGTGTGTGTGTGTATTGAACGTTATCTACTCACTGAGTTGTTGAACTCACCCTCTCATTATTTATCTGTTCAGGCTTATAGCTTGTTAGCGGGTCATTTTTGTTGAACCTTTCGAACTTGCTTTTTTGTTGTAATTTGTACCTTCCTTTTATGTCTAGTTAATGCTCCAAAACTATGAATTTATATGAACTCTTGTATTATGACAATCAAATTATATTATGAAGTTTATTTTATTATTAGTGCTGCGTTGAACTCTGATTGAGTTTTGAAGGATGAGTTTGTATGTAAGTTTAGGTTCGCATAGGTATGGCACCTTGGAGGGGAACCTTGCCTATGTGTCGGTCATGGATCCGGGATTCGGGTCGTGACAGATATATCCCAACTTATCTTGGCCAGAGATATACATCTCGATAACTTGAGATCAGAGTCCATAGGTGGTGTCATTCAGCTTGATTCTAATAGGAACAACAAAAGGTTCAATTGTGTGGGATGAAGTTTTGGTCAGAACATCAGCCATCTTTGTAGTTAACTTATTGATGAAAAAGCTGGATGGAAGATCACTAGAGTTATCAACGTCTCTGGTGATCTTCATGGAGACTGGTGGAGAAGTATTTGAATAATCAAAGGTTAATAGAGAAGAAAGTAATCCCAGAACCGGCCTGGCTCTGATACCATGATAGTATTTGAAAATATATCTCTTATTTCTGTGTATTTCTTTACAACGATTGTTAGTCTATTAATAAACAAAGATCTCTTAATTAAAGGCAAGAATAATGTTTGACCTTTTAAATCAGGGGATTCCTAGAATCTCTCTATTGTTCCTATAATCTCTTCATGACAGCTTCATCCTATAATCTCTCAATGATAGCTCACACCAACATTCTCCAAGTTATTTTCATATTGGAGTTGCTGAAAAGGTGCTTAGATTTATTCAACGCACTATAAAGTATATATGGAATCAAATTTGATTGAACTTCTGAGCTTAAATTGATTGGATTTTATAATAGTGATTAGGATTGATGTGTTGATGATATGAAAAGAACTTCAGGTTGTGTTTTCTCTCTTGGTTCAAATGTGTTTGCATGGTGTTTGAAGAAGCAACTATTAGTGGCTCCATCTTCTGCTGAAGTTGAAACTTTTACAGCTAGTTTAGCTGTTAAGAAAGCTATTTGGTTGAAAAAAATCATAAAGGATGTAAGAGAAAAGAAAGAAGAGACAACAATATTGTTTCGTGTCAATAAGTTAGTTATAGCTGTTGTTATCCATTTTTAGGTTCCCACCACACAAAAATGAGAAAATACAAATATATATATATTCGGAAGAAATCCAAAAAGTAATATGAGTGAGAAAAGGATGCTGGAATGCCAAAAAATAGCTAAAAATTGGCTGAGGATGTTTAAAATACAAGAATTGAATTTTGACAGTATATTTTTTACTGATGAGAGCCCTGGGACAAAGAAAAATTCAATTTGAGAAAGAAAAGTCCAAAATCAGATATTTATGGACTCAATTAAATTTTATCCAAGGTTTAATTAAATTTATAGAAGGTTTTGATTGCAAGAAAATTGATTTTAAGTCAATTTAGGTTTTTATTGGAAAACATTAAAGTTCTGATATTCAATTATAATTTTAAAGAGTTGATTTGGTCAAATCAAGGGCTTAATTGCATAATTATTGAAGTTTGATGGCCAATTAGGGACCTGATTGAAACAATTCGAAACCAAGGACCAAACCGGAAAAGGCACTAAAATCAAGGGATCAAATTATAATTTATCTAGGGGCTTGATTACAAAATTGCAAAAACATCCAAGGACCAAATCAGAAATATGCATTTTGAATTAGCAAACGGCGTCGTTTCCTTGACAACTGTTGATCACCTTCTTCATCCGCAACGGTTTCGAAAGTGAATGAGCGCTATCAATGGAGCCATTTCAGCAACAAAAACAGCAGATTGCTTCAGTTATGGAGAATGTTTCACGGCTACTATTCCTCTACATGCCGTTACCAAGTTGGACGTTGCACCGCATGCCATTCTTTGGCTTATAAAAGCAAGACGATGAAAAAAGGGAGAGCACAAAAGGAGGGGGGGGGGGCCCAGAGGGGAACGACAGAGGAGAAAAAAAGGAGGGGAGAGAGCCGCACCAGCATTGCCAACGCCATCGTCAGCTCATCATCTTCTTCGTCCAGCAGCCACTGCCATTCTCCATCACAACCGCACCAGCACTGCACAACGGAAAGGACGAGAGGAGAAAAAAAAACAACGAGACAGTGAGGGGACGACAGAGAGAGGAGAGCAGAACAGAGCAGGAAAGACGAGAGCAGAACAGAGGAAAAAAAAGAAAGAAGATAGGGGAGAAAAACGCAGTCGAAAACAAGAAAATACAGAAGAAATAGCACACAACGTATTCATCGTCATCATTTTTTCACTGTCTCTAAACAGCATCAACAGAAGGAAGCAATATATATATATATAAACAGAGACCAAACCAGTGTTGCCATCGTCTTCGTCTTCTTCAGAACCGGTTACTACTGATCGTGAGCCAAAGTTTTAGCACCGTCATTTCCGGTGGTCTCAGTTACCAGGTAAGCTTCTCTCACTTTGCATTTCGATTACAGCATGCAGTTTTTGTTTTCATTATTATTGTTTACTGTTCAAGTGAATTATAATTCACTTGAACAGTAAAAAGGAGATTGCATGCGTGATTTCTTGCCCAGCCCGGTCAGGCCTGCTGGGTTAAGCCCGCCACATGAGCTGGGCTAGGCCTAGCCCGAAAAAAAATATTAAAAAAATAATAAAAAAAATTTTCTTCAAAATTATTTTTAAAATATATGATTTTCTGAAATTGTTTTACTGCATTTTGATCAATATTGGTTTGTATTTTTATACTGTAAAGATACAAATCCGATATTAAAATACCTGGTTGTCGTCAAAACATAAAAAAAAATGTTTTGTTTTCATGCATACGGCCAAGTCTCTCAAAAAAATCACATCATATTTTCATACAACAAAAATTCAAAAAACAAATAGGTATTAGTATACATTTCGACTTTAATAACCGGTTTATAAAAGTCACGAGAACTAGGTCAATATTTTAAAAATTCAAAAAAATTATTTTGTTTTCTTTTAATATCTAGGGTTATGATCTTATACGTAAGACATATTCCGGATATTAAATTCTTTTGTTGAGGTTAGAACGGTTAGGTTTTACCCGATAAGATAAGGATCTCCTTACCGAGGAGAACTTTTCTTAAATCACAGACGGACCAACAACTAGAAAACACGACAAAACCTTAGATTTTATCAGACAATAAAACAATGCAGCTTACCTTAGGTAGGGCGTATTTGGGGTGCTAATACATTTTCTTTACGCAACCAGTCCCTGTACCCAATCTCTGAGACCAGTTAGGATTCCTAGTGACCAAAATATTAGGTGGCGACTCCCATTCTATTTTTCCACTAATAAAAGACAAGAATTCCTTGTCTTCACACATTTGCTATATTTTCAAGTAAGACAGAATTTGAGAGTGGATGTTTTCACCGAAACATCGTACACGTGCGATAATAGCAATGGCAAAGAATCCAATTTTTCATAGCATAACCAAGCGCATTGCACTTAAATATCATTTTATTCATGAAGCGATCGAGGAAAGAGAGGCTAAATTGAGTTATGCAAATCAGAAGAGTAAGTGATTGATATCCTTACAAAAGCATTGGCTAATGATAAATTTCAAAGTGAAGAAATGCACGAGATCAAGTTCAACATATTATAGGGAAGAATGTTAAGGTTAATATATTGTAGGGATGAGAAAAAAAATTAAAAAACCGATTAAATCGAGAAAACAAAAAAAATAATTAAAAAAACTGAACCATGAAAAAAAACCGATTAGAATATTTTAAAAAAATTCGGTTCAGTTCAATTTCGGTTTCATAAGCATGAAATCAAAAAACCAAATCGAATAGATTTAGTTAAGAAATAAATTGAACCGCACCAAAAAAACCGAACTGAAAAAACCTATTAGAAAGTCGAAAAAACCCAAAAAAACAATATAATTTTCAGTTTTTAATATAAAATAATCAAACCGAACCAAAACCGAACCAAACCGAAACCTGTCGATTGGAACCGGTTGTTTTTATAAATAAAAACTGAACCGAACCAAAAATGATAACCCCTAATATGTTGTAATTAGTTAAGTTATTGTGACAAGTATTGAACCTTGGCTTTGGTTAGTTAACTTGTGTTAAGTGAAAGTAATTAGGGTTTGATTAAAAGATGAATTAAGATGAACAAATGTAAGGCTAAGATATGTTGATGTTTTGTATATATATGGCTGAATGTTCTGGAGATGTATGAGAGAGAGAAAAGAAAACGAGTGATAAGTTTGTGCAGTGTTTTTTTCTCCCCCTATTCATGTTATTCTGCACAAAATTGCTTACCTTTTTTTTTTCCCTTAAAGACTCCATTTTTTATGTTGTTTTGACCACACACAAGCTAATGACTTTGCCAACATTTCCCCTTACACTGTGTTGATATGGATGTTGTTTCCATTCCAGCATCAATGGAGTGAAACTCTA
>Ga0325410_1002409_pt1 | contig 20984 bp, 8 predicted proteins | sample PopdelMetagenome_16_FD_206182 | JGI IMG/M metagenome (GOLD analysis project Ga0325410, IMG submission 206182) | Populus deltoides microbial communities from Bellville, Georgia, United States - Xylem-PdIQD-R3 | ecosystem: Host-associated > Plants > Phyllosphere > Stem > Wood/Secondary xylem... | reverse complement strand
TTTTTTGTTATCTCGGAGAAGAATAAATATTATTTAAATCATTTTTAATTGACCATGAATTAATAAATATTTAATCTTATTACATTGTAGATGTTATTTTATTATTTCACAAACTTTATAACACAACAGTTATAACGCCATAAAGGTGTAGTAACAAAAGCCCCTTTAGAAAACGGGGTGAAAGTTATTTTAAAGTATTTTTTATATAAAAATAATATATATTTTAAAAAATTTTATTTTTAATATTAATATATAAAAAAATTTAAAATTAATAAAATAAAAATTAATTTAAAAAAATTAATTTTTTTAAAAAATATATAGAAGGTGAGTTTCAGAAGTTCGGGAGCGAGAGTGGCTTTCACATCGCCCACCCCTTTTTGCCTTTACAGGAATTTGTCTCACAAATTGAAGTCAGGGTCACTGGTAATGTCGTTACAGGATATCGGAATTCAGCGCGGGTTTTTTCGAAATTCAGTAAAAATAAATTATCAAAACACACTAGCTTTAAGAAAATAGTACTTTTAGAACTTTTCACAAGACCAGTTTGTAATTTCATTAGGAGTGTTTGGTATTAAAATACATGATATTTTTTTCAATTAATTTTTGCTTATAAAAGTATAAAAATAAATTTTTTTATATTTTTTTTTATTAACATATTAAAATTATAAAAAAGACATCTAAAATCAAAACAAAAGCTGAAGTTGAAGCCAACACGTAATAAAACCTCAGACTTTAAATAATTTACCCCATAGAAATACCATACTGGCCTTTCCTTTTTCACTTTCCTTTCGTGTTGGCGTCGATATCTTACTTCCGTACCAACAAGACTTTTGCTTAACGTGAGTAGTTTTTAGACATTTAACTAAAAAACTGTCAACAACAATAGCGAGCTTGCTGGGAGAACCAAAAAACCAAAATCCAATTAATCTGAAAAAACTAAAAAAAAAAATAACTAAAAAACCTAAATTATTAAAAAAAATCAATTAAACCGATTAAAAATTTAAAAAATCGATGAATTCTGTTTTAATTTTATAAACCTAAAACCAAAATAACCAAACCAAACCCACCGAAAAAAACTAGAAAAAAAAACCAAACCAGTTTGAACCAGTTTTTTCCCTTAAATAACCAAACCAAAACCAATCGATTTGAACCAGTTTTTTCCCTTAAATAACCAAACCAAAACCAATCGGTTTGAAACATTTTTGGTTTTATAAAAAAAAAACTGATTTTGGTTATTTTTTTAAAATAAAAACTGGTTTTGATTATTTTTTTTAATAAAAACCAAACTGAATAAAAAATAATCTCCCTACATGTATGTATTCCCTTTTTTATTATTATTTTTTTCCATCTCTGGAACGGATAGGGAGGAAGGCTGGAAGCTAGTGAAAGGTTCCTCGCTTTTCTGTCACCTAATATTTGTGCCCATAATTTGTTATTGACACGATGAGGATTTTGGTAGGCCCGCCAGAGACGAGAGGGATACATGTGCTTAAAAACGACAAGGAAGGGGGAGCAGAAGACCTCGAATTACTTTATTTACCGTTTAAAAAAGCATTGCAGATGATAATTGGTAGAGACATGGCATCGTTATAGTTTCTGTGAAGTCGGCATTGCTAGAGAAACTCCACCACCACCTGGTAGATCCTTCCATTGCTGAGTTATTGTTTTGATCTGGGTGAAGAAATTAACCCCAGCCTTGCCTGCAATTATTTATAAAAAGAAAAAAAAAGTTAACCATCTCAAGGATGTTTACATGGCCGCCAGCTTTATACAACCAGCATGTTGGTGAAGAAAATAAGAATGGTAACAGTTTCAAAACGAAAGAGCAAGGCTTTAGAGGACGAATGCATTACCATAGAAATTGAGATCGCCAGCAAAAGATGCCTTGGAGCCAGTAAAAGAGAAAAATGGCAAGGGAACTGGTATAGGAACATTGATGCCAACCTGGATAATAGCGAATTATGTTAAGCATGCATGCATTTTCCAAGGTGCCTATTTCAACAAAATATGAAAGTCAAATTATCCTGGAAGTAATTTTCAAAGTTCCTCTTGTGTGGTTTGAGCTATCAAATCTTGCCATAGAAAGAGTGATCAGTGAAGCGGGGAGCTAAAATTGTTGCCCTTAACAGATAAATTATGCAGTTGTATCCCTTAAATATTCTTTGATGATTGTGCAGTGTTTCTTCGTTTCTTTACCTGCCCAGCCTCTATCTCAGTTTGGAATTTCCTTGCAGCAGAACCAGATGTAGTGAATATGGCAGCTCCATTGCCATATCTGTGACAAATATTACAAACATGTAAACCAGATATGATTCATGGAAGGAAAAATGATAACAAGCAAATGAGAAGTCATAACAAAAAAGTACTTATTTCTGTTCACGAAGTGGATGGCTTCTTCAAAGCTGTCAGCCTAAAGTTAAGAGAAAGAAGTTAATTCATTGCCATGCTAATCGATCAGAGGCCTAATTATCACAGAAACACAAAGGGAGTATTTAACCCACCTCCATGCAAAGAAGAACTGGGCCAAAAATTTCCTCCTGCAAAGGAAATGCATGGAGAGTAGATCAGTCAATTTTTCACCAAAATTTGAAGTCTACATCTTCATACATTAGGAATTTAATAAATTATAGATTTCTTGGAGCATGATCTACAAAATCACTTTAAAAAAACCTTGTAGCAATCCATATCAGCTGTGACACCGGATAAGATGGTGGGACCAATAAAATTGCCATCCTCGTATCCTGGAACCTGTTTATCACCAGAAACAAATTGGTAAGCAGAACAGTCTCTTTTCGGTTAAAACTTAATTGAGAATAAAGGATATAAAAGGAGCAAAAACACCCTTGCAAGAAAGAGGAATAAAAAAAGCACAAAGCTAATTTAAAACTGATGAATGTTTGAGATTAACAAATGCTGGACTCAAACTCAGTACCTTATCCATCTTGCTTTACAAGAGAGCCAATGCTACAAGACTACTGGTCCTAATGTATTTTCAGTTCCTTACTACAAAGAGAGATGCTATTTGCTCTTCCAGCAATTACTAAATTAATCCATCTTTTCCACTGTATTCCATGCTTCTGGTCTCACATGCATATTTAGGTGGGTTTACTCAACATTCTATAAAAAAGAAGTATTGGGTCCCATCAACAAAACAAAGATGCAATAAAATACCACTATATTTCTTCCATCAAGCAGAAGTCTGGCACCACTTTCGACACCCTTTTCAATTAATTTGCATACTCTTTCCTTGGCCTGCAAAAACAGAGAAAATTTCCAAGTAAAAGTTTGATCATGGTAGTGCAGAACAGGTTAAGAATAATTCTTAAAGATACCTGTTTGCTAATCACTGGACCAAGGTCTGCATCAGGTTCTGTTCCTGCATTTACTTTTAGAGACTTTGCACATTCCACCAGTTTATTCTCCCTAGAAAAGTTTGAAAAGGTTCTATGTTATACAATTACATCTCGGCCAATCACCAAGTTACTCTTATTTTCTAATTTTATAAAACAACATAGTAAAAGTTTGCAAGGGGATGTGATCTATGTACAACTGTGCAAACAGTGATAAAGGCATGTGCCAACTCTCAACAAAGGAGCTGTGTCCTATTCTGGCTACTAAAACGGATCCAGATTCCTTGACATGGCTGAAAAATCATTCTCTCAACAGCATTTTCCTTTGCAGCTAGCTAACTGACAGCATATTATTTGAAAAATCCAGCTATAAGTTATTAAGTCAATGAGTTGTGGATTTTAATTGGAAACAAACTTACCATGACTGCGAGTCTCCAACAAAAACTACGGTGCTCAGTGCCATACATCTCTGTCCAGCTGCACCAAAACCAGCAGCAACCAAGGCATTCAAAGTGGCATTGGTGTTGGCATCAGGTAAGACGATTGCATGGTTTTTAGCTCCCATGTTGGACTGCACAAAAGAATCCAGATAGCCAGTTAATTCCAACTTCCAACCATTTGAAGAAATCATATTGATCCCAAGAGACTGAATAGTTATTACTAAAGAAATGATGTGAACTCACTTGTACACGTTTTCCTTTAGCTGATGCCCTTGAATATATGTGCATTCCAGCCTGTGAATATGATAACAAAAAAATCAAGTACTAATGTGACTATCAGGTAGATAATAACATATCAATTTTGCAGAAAAATGCAATTATCTCCAGAACGGTGCCCACCCAAAAATAGCAAGAGAATAATTTAAAGGTTATCCACCTAAAAACTGATCTTGTTCAGGATCTTCATTTTTCTCAGAATGCTTGAGGAGTGAAATGTAAGACAATAAAACATTAATTAGGAAAACCTGGATTTCGTGCCGAGTAACTTACAGTATTAGAACCCACAAATGATATAGCTCTAATGTCGTCGTCATCACAGATAGCGTTAACAATATCCTGCCACAAATAGAAACACGTTATAAAAACAATGCTGTAAAAGACACATCAATAAATAAAAACCACAAGTCCATATCATAGGTATAAATAAATACAGCAAATATAATTGTTTTTCCACTATGTCAAAGCCCTTTAATTATGTAGATTTACTAAAAACTCTGCAAATGAAACTCCGAATCTTAATAATTTAGAATCAATTAAACAAAATCCTATTTATCAAGATTATTTTCTTAGGAAGCTATAGCTAATAAATCACAATAGAGATTAATTAGCTAAAAAGAGCTTATTGTTGAACAAAATCATACATTGGTGCCATGAACAATATTTAAGACGCCATTAGGTAAACCAGCCTCCATTGCCAATTCCGCAAGTATTATAGAAGCACCTGTTTCACCACCGAAGAACAAAGTTACTGCTATGGATAAAAGTAAGATGATTGATTCTTTTGTGCAGAATATGCCTGGATTTGGAACTATGATTAGTGATCATCTAGGTAGAGACTGCCTTTGTCCCAGACCAATGCTGTTTGCCTGAATTTTCAAGGACTTTCAAAACGACATTTCTTCACATTACTAAAAAATGCAAGAGAAAGCATCCTATGGATATGCCAGGTGCAATTTTCAAATCTTTGAACAATTTCCATTAACTATTCAAAGTGGAAAGCTATTTTTAATAAGAGGAAAAAGAAAGGCGAACACCATTTATGACAGGGGCAAAAAATCTGACACAAGATTCAAGCTTCCAAACACTTTTCTTATTGAATAAAAGAGGTCACCCGATGGAAAGTCCCACAATTCTTGGCCAAAGGTGCTTCCAATACCCATAGGCAGCTATTACATTATCAGTGTAACCAACTTCTAAAAGCTTTTATACCACATATCTATGACCAGAGAAGATAGGAAGTATCTCTCTTGCCTGAAAATAGCACAACTTGGTACCATGAAGAGGTGCCCCAAACCTTATATACAAAGTATGGACAAGTAAATTCTCACCAGGATCTTTCTCTGATGGCTTCAAGACAAAGGTATTGCCACATGTAACTGCAACAGGGAACATCTGCAGCAAAAAAGGTAGCATACACGTTTTTAAATTACTTTTTTTCTTTGACAACTCAAGATTTGTTCACAACAAGAGAATCCTTTAAATGTTTGTACAGTTGTGAAACATGATCAACTTCAAGATGAAGCTAGAAGTTGGCCTGGTTAACTGCATGTTTTCATCTTAACAGCAAAATTTAAGTTCCACCTTTGTGATAATGAAATATGCAGGCATCGTAAATGCATGGAAAAAACAAACTGTGAAGAAGAATACTGAAGGCTTACCCATAAAGGAATCATTGCCGGAAAGTTGAAAGGGCAAATCCCAGCACATACACCAAGTGGCTCTCTGATGCTAAAGGTATCAATTCCATTTGCCACATTTGGGACATACTCTCCCATCTGCAAAGTTGCCATTCCACAAGCATGTTCCACCACCTCTGTATGAGAAAACAATCAAAATCGAGAAAGCATAGAAGCAATCAACTGCATTCTTTTCACCGAAAGAGATTTTAGGAAAGGGAATAAGAGATAGACTAACCTAGCCCACGGAAAACATCTCCATGAGCATCCTTCAAGGTCTTCCCCTGTTCAGTAGTAATATTCATCGCAAGCTTATCCTACAACAAGATCAAAGTGATTCTAATAATCAAAAGCCAATAAAAAAATAATACGAATAAAACGCAACATACGACAAAACAAATTCTAGTGTGCTTACAATGTCTCTACGAATAAGCTCTTGAAGCTTGAGCATGACACGCTGACGGGTAGTAATTGGCGTGTTACGCCACGCCGGAAAAGCATGCTTTGCTGCAGAGACTGCAGCTTTGAACTCTTCATTCGTCGTCAAAGGAATTTGTGATACAACTTCTTGTGTTGCCTATCCCCAAATGTCAATCCATTAAACCCAAAACCACAACAACTTCCAATAAACGAGAGAAAGAACATTATAAGTTCATATACTCACGGGATTTATCACATCAATGGTGGAAGATGATTGCGAATCAACGAACTTTCCTCCAATAAGATTCGGGACTCTCTGATACAACAAAAAAAATCAGAAAAACGAGATGAAGAAAGCAATAATAATCTTGTATAAATTAGATAAGTGAAGTAGAGTTTCTCAAGCTTTTGAAGAACTTTCTAAGAGACCAAACAGACCATAAAGCATCGTATATACACCGTATGTGTGTATGTGTAGATTTATACAGAGTGTATTACCGGAGGGCTACGGAGGCTTGAAGAAGGCTCAACAACACCAGTGGAAAAATAATAAGAGCTTCTTAAAGCAAAGATCGAAGGCTTCAAGGCCTTTAGATTTCTCGCTGAAAAAAAAACCAAAAGGATCAAAATAAATCAAGATTACCTTGTAACACGGCTTAAATAACTAATTGATGATTAGTTATGAAATCATCTTGCGCAAGTTTCTTACCTCGTTGAATCGAGATTTTAAGAGGCAACATAGTTTTTTTTTTTTTTTTGGGGGTTTTCTTCTTTGATTCAACGATTTTTATGTTTTTAGGATAAATGGTATTTTTTATATAAGATACATATCCGTTTTTTGCATGCTAGTAAAGAGTGATTAGTGTTGTGACCAGCAGACGGGTTGAGATTCGAAGACAATGATTTGTTGGGATGTGAGCCGATGGATTGGAGTTACGTGCTATCCGACGGTGGAGATTCAAAAGTTATTTTATAACGTGGCAGTCATATTAGAAAAAGTTTTCCTAATATGCCTTGTTTAAAAAAAAGGAAAATGTTAACATACAAATAAATTCACTTGAGCAAAGATTCTAAGAATGAAATTTTGATTTTATCAAATGCAGAATTGTAAATATAGGAAGAAAAAGGTCTTATTTAATTGCTATTCTTCAACACCTCGTCTATACCCATTACTAGTGCTGTCTATACCCATTACTAGTGTTCTCAAGAGGAAAAAAAAGAAAAAAGAAAAAAATTTGCTTTCTTGATGGTCTCAGGTTCAAGCCTTGTGGTTGCTTATATAATAGCCACTGAAGGTTTACATGATTATTAACTTCAGGACCCGTGGGATTAGTCAAGGTACGCGCAAACTGACCCGAACACCCACATTAAACTAAAAAATAATAATAATAATAATAAAAGCACCCAAGTTCTAGCCAAGTGATAATGGGATGGAATTTCCTGGCTCTGCACTCTAAGTTTATATTTCAGTGTGCATGTTTTTATTGGGTTCATCCTGCAGTTTTTTATTTGTTTATTGGGTTTGTAAGGTATTTAATAGATCTAAAAATTAATTATAATGCATGTAAGTTGGTTCAAACATCCCAAGTTAGAAAATAAATAAATAAATTATATATACAGGTGATTAGGAATTTAGTTTTTAAAGTGTTTTTTATTTGAAAATATATTTAAATAATATTTTTTTTATTTTTTAAAAATTATTTTTGATATTATATATTAAAATAATCTGAAAAAACCAAAAATAATATTAATTTAAAATAAAAAAAAATTAAAATTAAAATATTTTTTTCAAATATAAAAGTAAACAGACCAAGCGGATATACATGGTTCTAATCCGCAGGGAAAGCTAGCAACCGGCAGGAAGAGAAGAGAAGGAATGGAACAAATTTTACTCCCTGCTATCAGCGATGTTGGTCCCGCTTTCTATTTTCATTTGTCTCATTGTGAACTTTTATTCGGCCGTCCAAAAAGCATGTTTAGAAAAAAAATATATAAATGAGAGTTTTTATTATAATTTATACAAATCTATAATATATATTAATTAATAAAAAAATCATAGTTTAAGGCAAATTGTAATTTCAAACACACCACGCTCCCAAATAAATACTTAATTAACATTTAAAAAATATATTTTACTGCAATATTTTTAATTAAAGTTCATTAATAAATAACAGATAATTAAAAATTATTCTTAAAAAGAATAATATTGATTATTAAATAATAACGTTATTAAATATGTGTTAAAAACAAATTAAAAAAATTGCAATGTTTTTGAGACAAGGGAGGAGTGAATCTTGTTTTTTTGTTTCTGTTTGGTCAAAACCATATATCATTTCATGAAGAAGTTGATTTGACAGAAAAAGCCTCCACTTAACAAAGCGTACGTGCACGCAACTAACAAGTCAACAAACAACAGCTCAGCTACATCCATTCAAGTTTCGAAAATCTCTGGTCACTTTTATTGTCATTAAAAAATTAGAAATACTGCTGCGTTTCTTACTCAGCAGTTGGCAAATTCATCCAGTAATCCACATTGAAGGGCTGGTAGGGAGAATTAAAAAACGTTAATTGCTTTAATTGCATTAATTGCTTTAAAAAACGTCTCCGTTCTAAAAGGCCACACAAACGAATCACTGCAGAAGAGAGAGAACCATGGCCATCACTTTATAGCATTTGATTGAAAATAACCTCATCACCACCTATAGCTCCACACTGGGTCGTCATTATCCAGGAACCATAGCATTTTTGCTGTCGCATGGAAGAAACAACCAGGCAAACAAAGAGAATGACACCACTCTGTGCCAGGACCCAAAGGCGAGATTGATTATAAACAAAAGGTACAATCTCGCCCTAGTCCAGGAAGGTGAATAATAATAATAATAATAATAATAATTTAGCAATTTCTGTCTCTTCTCCCTGCTATTTCTGGAGCAGTCTCTATGTAGGATGGTATCTAGGAGCTTGGCAACTGGTGAGATGACGAATCGTCACTCACTAAATCTCTCCATTGTTGAGTCACTGTTTTAACTTGGGTGTAAAACTGAATTCCAGCTTTTCCTGCGGCGGTTTATGAAACTCTGCTTTAAAACTTCAGAAACTAAGATCCCCTAAATGTGAAAGCTTTTCAAATAGGAGGCAATTCACATAGAAATCATCCAAACCACACATATTTACCGTCAAAGCTGACATCTCCAGCAAAAGATGGTTTTGCGCTAATAAACGAGGAGAATGGCAGCGGAACCGAGATAGGAACATTTATCCCAACCTACAAAAATTCCAGTTCATGTCAAACATAAAAAATTTAATGAATAAAGGGAATTGTCACAAACAAATGTTTCACATGGACAACAATACTTCAGAAACTAAAGCTTTGCAGATTGGAGTAATCTTATTTCAAAAAAATTAATAATTAAAAAAAGGACAGCAACATGCGAGGCCTTGATAGTGAAACACAAGTCATTCAGATGAAGGTTTCACTGTCTCTTCATCTTTTACCATTAAAAGCAGACCCATGACAGGCTGCACAGGACTATCTTACCTGCCCAACCTCAACCTCAGTCTGGAATTTCCTTGCAGCGACGCCAGATGTTGTAAATATAGAAGCTCCATTGCTATATCTAAAAGAAGGAATCAGGCATAGACCATGAGACAAGTATTCAATACATTCCAATTCTATGCATGTACTGGGAGAAAGTAATAGTTGAGATTACTTATTTCCATTAACAATGTTTATGGCTTCTTCGATGCTATCAGCCTGAGAGACAAGAAAAACACGTGTTAATGTCCTGGACTATATAGCTGGTGAGACAAATAGGAGGATGGATGGGTAGCAGCAAACCTGCATACAAAGAAGAACCGGGCCAAAAATATCCTCCTGCACAAGCAATAAGCCTCATTTAGTTTATGATGCAGTCAAGCTTGCTGGAAACCATCCAAGGTCACTTCTGTAAATATCAAATAAACTACCTTGTAACATTCCATGTTGACTGTGACATCCGATAAGATGGTAGGACCAATGAAGTTCCCATTTTCATATCCTGCAACCTAGCATTAATAAATGAACTGAATTATAAAAAAATGATCGGCTTGATCATTTAAAAACTCCGGAGCAGAAACACAATTATTGGCAAGCTTCTCAGTATTGCTTAAAGCACATCACAGCTTTCATTTAAAATTCAAAACATTTATGCAGGATCCATTATAAATAATTTAACTATTTAAACTGTGAAAATCATGTGCAGATGTAAATTAAACCAAATTATCTTATCTTACTGTTGATAAAAAGAACACATACTATAAATTTGAGCAAAAGCTTATCAAGAAAACTGTTGAGACCATAGAAGACAACATAAAATTAGATACCACAATATTTCTTCCATCAAGAACTAGCTTTGCACCACTTTCAACACCTGTTTGAATCAATGTGATTATCCGTTCCTTTTCCTGTTGAGTAAAAAACAATATTGATGAATAACAAAGGTCACTAGTTGGAAATATAAATGAAGAAAGTGAATTTCTCATATACACAGCAGAAGCTGCAAACTCTCTCAAATATCGCATAGATGATGGGGCATTTCTCATGATCAAAATTATTATATATCAATAACTTATAATTACTCTCTCTAGAATGGAAAACTTGATAGGTCAGGAATCTGACTCTACTATGCACCTGCTTACTAATAACTGGACCAAGCTCTGCATCCGGTTCTGTTCCAGAGGTTACTTTAAGTGCCTTGGCATGCTCTACTAACTTCTCTTCCCTGGCAAAAAGGTCTAGCAAACTCAGTGAAGGAAATGCCAGTGTTCTCTACTGAATCATAATTGGGAAAAAATAAAGGAATAAATTTACAAAAGAACGTAACATTGTAACATATATCTGATATCTATGGTTTCATTCACCACCTTCGTTTGAGATAATTCACCCCATACCTTTCAAACATTTTGCTTTGGCAAAAGTTCTTTTTTAAGAAATGTAACCTCAAAATTCAAACAAGGTTTTATTAAACTTAAAGGATATTGCTATTGTTTTCACGATAGGGGTGCACCTGGACCAGCACTTAAGCAGCCAATAAATCACTTCCTAGACATTCCATTGAAGGAAGGGGGTAAAAAAAGACATGATCGACTACCAACCACTAAGGGGGGTCTAGGACCACTGACTTCCATAAAGAATCGCTGCGACAAATTATATAAGTTGGTAGGTCTAAACAAAAAATTCTCCACAAATGCTTACAACTTTTACCTCCAACAACTTTAATTCAGTTTTACCAGATTAAAATCCAAGGTATTTTTTTTAGACAAAAAAATCCAAAGAAATTAAAACAAGCATAAAAAAAAATACCATGGGCCTAGGCCTCCAACAAAGACAGCCATGTTCAGGGCCATGCACTTTTGTCCTGCTCCACCAAAGCCAGCAGCAACTAGAGCATTTATGGTAGCACCCACACTTGCATCGGGCATGACAACTGCATGATTTTTGGCTCCAATATTGGACTGAAGTAAAAAGGTCAGCCAGCAGTTAATGTCCAATAACGATTCATGTCATCCATATAGCCTCATAAAATGAACTGCACACTTACTAAAAGCATTATTTGGAGTTACCTGTGTACGTTTTCCTTTAGCTGATGCTCTTGCATGCACATAAGCACCAACCTATGAGAACATAATGACAAGATTAAAATACTCTTCAACAATACATTCAAACAAGGCAAATAGAACCATACTTCTTGTAAGTTACACTGCTGAGTCTAGCTCCCACCCAAGGAGCAAACCGTCAAATAATAAATCCACAACCTTGAACTTGACTTAATAATACAAATTAAGGTGATGTTGATGCAGGGCTTCAAATTACCCCTGCAACCATTATCCTCTTTCTCTCGTACAATTTAGAGATGGGCATTTAAGGAGGGTAACAATTAACCCCCCCCCCCCTCTCATCCCTAATGTTCTTATCTCTTTCCACTAAAAACTTATCCTTCCATCTAATAGCAAACCAAATATCCTTGTAACTTTCACACAGTTGCAGCATTACAGTTACTCCTATAGCAATTCGCCTACACTATTTTAGCTCAGAACCAAAAGCAGCTTAAGCGGGAAGTGATTAATTTTTACCAAAGTAAACCAACAAAAATCAGTGAATCCATCCACACAACTTGAGGGAAAATAGCAAATTCTGTGATAATATACACCTAAAAGATGCGGATTCTGCAACTTAGTGCAAAAACTTGACAGGTTGAAATTACTTACCGCATTTGGACCGACAAATGAAATAGCTTTAATATCATCGTCATCGCAAATACCATTAATAATTTCCTGCCCATATCAAATTTAGAAAATGAGAGTTAAAAAAATAAGAAAAGTCACTGCAATCAAAATAACAGCGCTCATGGCAGTGACGCAAACACATAGCAAGCTCAGTTTAGTTAAAAGTTCATATGAAACCAAGGAAGTATTGCAAACAAGTCATGTGTGGTAGGCATAAAAAAAAAGGTCTTGTTTGTCACGCCTTCAATTGAAAAGGACTGAGTAGTTAAAGCAAATGTCTTGTATTTGTTTCAGCATATCTAATTCGATCCTCTTATGCTATTCATATGGTCCACAAAGGCATGTAATGATGCAAGCAATAACCTGCATGCAATTCTTAAACTGGAAGTAAAAATGCAAAACCAAAATTGTAATATTTAAAGTGAAACCTTACATTAGTGCCATGGACAATATTTAAGACACCATTAGGCAAACCAGCCTCCATAGCTAACTCTGCAAGCATCACAGAAGCCCCTGAAATAACACCAACCAACATATTGCTTGTAACCTGCAAATGTCTAGTAAAAAATCTTTCAAGTCGTATTAAAAGCAGATACAGAAACTCTAATTGACCTACAATCTTGAGAGCGGAGCTGCAAATAGCATAACACTTTGGAAGGCAGAACTATCTTATATCTTGGGGGTGTCATGGGCTCATGGTGCCCCAAAACTTTAAAAATTTCTTTATGCAAGTCCTAAAAGTTATTGACACTATTCAAATTTACCATTATTTCATAGGAAATAAACATTTTGCACTGCCAGATATTACTACCATTCTATAAACATCATTAGTTTATTTTATTTATTAAACATACCCCTATACCATTACATTTAGGCACCCTCGTTTTTTAAATCCTGGCAGATTTGCAATCCAACAGTTTACACCTTTAATGTGCTTCATGCACCAATAAAGATAGTGAAAAAGCTTTACATGAAATTAAAATGCGTGTTTCAGCTACCATGATCTAATACACCATATCAGGAAAATGGAGACATAACCACCAGGAATCATTTGGCAATCACCTGGGTCCTTCTCCGATGGCTTTAGAATAAAGGTATTACCACATGTGACAGCAATTGGAAAAATCTGCAACCAAAAAATTTAAAACAAAGAGCAAAACCATCAGTGGTCATATCTAAACCATGTAATTTCCGTAGTCAATGTTCCTGGAGAGCTTTGAAGCAGGAATGGTTTCTTTTAAATAAGCAGATAATAATAAAATGTGAAAAAATAAGTTTATTTTCATAACCATGATCTCATTTTTTATTTCTCAAGCACATAAGTTGCAGATACAATGGTGATCTGACATATCAGATACTTGAAATGAACCTGAAGTCCATATCAGAAGGGCAGGTAATAACAAATGATAGTTCAACTAGCTTACCCATAGTGGGATCATAGCTGGAAACTCAAAAGGGCATATCCCAGCACAGACACCAAGTGGTTCTCTAATGCTATAGGTATCAATTCCACTCGATATGTTGGAAACAAACTCCCCAATCTGCAGAGATGCCAATCCACAAGCATGTTCCACCACCTCTACGAGGGAACATCCAAGACTTTGTAGAGCAAAGTGTCAACAAATGAGATTTCTCACAGATAACAGAGAAGACACTAACCTAATCCTCGTAATACATCACCATGTGCATCCTTCAAAGTCTTTCCATGTTCAGTAGTAATGCTCATGGCTAGTTTGTCCTGCAAAAAAGTAGTAATTCACATCAATTGGACAGATATGCAGGCTAGAAGTTTATAAATCCAAAAATTTACAATATCTCTCCGAATAAGCTCTTGGAACTTGAACATGATGCGTTGACGGGTGGTAATAGGTGTGTCTCTCCACTGTGGAAAAGCTCGCTTTGCTGCAAAAACTGCAGCTCTGAACTCCTCATTTGTAGTTAGAGGAACTTGAGAAACAACTTGCTGTGTTGCCTGTCATGTTTGGATAGCATAATCATAACAAATAACTTGATAATTATTGACTAAATAACTTTGGATACATAAATCCAAAATAATCTTTTAATGGAACTAAACTCACAGGATTTATGACGTCGATGGATGCAAATGACTGTGAATTAACAAGTCTACCGCCAATAAAATTAGGAACCCTCTGGTACACAATACTTAGTAGGTTAAAATCCAGCATGAATATAGTGAAAAGTCCCACCAAATAGGAGCAGAACAAAAAGCATAACTCAAAAGGTAGAAATTTCTTTTTGCCTCTCATCCAAGTAGCTGGGATGACTCCTGTAGGTCTAAGTTACTTCTACTTATGTCTGGGCTTACCATGGGGTAGCGCTGCCTCCAAGAAGGCTCAGCAATTGAGAGATGTTTGTCCCTTCCAGCAGATTTCTCAGGTCTCAATGACTTGAAATTTCTCACTGCACCAAAAAAAAAATCAATCACCCACTGTAAGGAAATGGGCGCTTAAATAAAGGCCACCTGCCAGTAGATAACTGTATACAATGTTCTTCAACAAGATCAAAAGATGCTGTGATGTTGTATAAATTAAGGTGGTGAGATATACATCATGAAAATGTGCTCCCAGCTACCACCAAAGAAGGGGGCTCTGAGCAAAGAACTAATGCACAGATTGGGTTCATCCGTGGTAATAGGATGAATTAAGTTAAAGACATGAAAGCGAAAGAAGTCAGCAGCTCCCCCCACTTTCAGGTCTCAATTTAAGAGTTTTCATGGTGTGGGAACCATAATTAATCATTAATAGTTACTTAATTCATTGTAGCAGCAGCCTTGGTACAAGTCAATGGGGGAGCAAATAGAGTCTGACAAGGTTCAAAAAAAAATTATCAAACCTAAAACAGCCGAGTGACGATAATATGTTCAAGCAGCCAAAGTCACAGTGCATGAAGTTCATAAAGGTCAAACTTAATCATCTGAACATTGACATTCTTCATCAAATACCTGGAAAATGTAGAGAGTCCAACTTCATTGGATCATGAAATGAAGGTTTCACAATGACAGATTGCACACATTTAATATGTTCAAAGCAGAATGAAAGGGGTTATAGTAAGGGAAAAAGGAAAGGAAAAAAGAAAAAGAGTGCTTGATAATAAAATATTTGCAAAGTAACCTGCCTGTCATATTTCCTTGTCGAAGTTTGGCTTTAACATTGTAAACATGCTTTGGAGTGGACAAAAGCTCTGGATTGCTTTGTCTCAGTCGCTTCAGAATCTGGCGAGGTTTTAATCCAGCTTCTGTCATCTCCTTAATCAACACAATCTCACTCTCAGAAAAGCGTCGAGCAGAAGGATGTTCTGTAATGTCCTTCAGTGGCTCATGGTTGTGTGTTCCGTTTTTAATAGTAAGCACCCACAACCCATCATCCTTCTTACCCACAGCTTCAAAGGGACAGTTAGTAAGTCGTGAACCAGATCTTTTTCTGCGCTTCCGTTCAGCCGAAGTCTCTTCATCAGCTTTCTTCCTGTTACGGTAAACACCTCCCCTATCACAGCCAAGTACCACTACTCTTTCTCTCTTGGACTGCTTGATGGTTACAACATATCCTTGAGATACAGCAAAGTCCCCAACATGTTGTATAAGTTCTTCACGATCTACAAAAGTTCCAGGAGGAGGTGGTTGCATCTGCATTTGAGCTTCATCCAATCCACTTCCACTACTACTCTGAATATCCGTCATTAATATACAAACGAAACGACCTGCAACGAAGCATAATATTTATCGCATAAACATATCTTCAAATTTGGATGAATTGTCTTCCACAATTGCCAAGATAATTCTCTGCCTTCTCGTACAACAAAACTAGAAAATAAAATGACGACTTGAATTCACTTTCTTTTTTTACAAAGGGATCCATTGCATGGTCTCTAGAATCACAATTTTAGTTAGTTCCAGTTCCTGTATTTTCACATTAACCAAACAGGTAGCAAGTAGGGAAAAAAGTTATGTGCAAACAGTGCCGAGTAAAACAATGAAAAATTTTAAAACTTAATTAGCATTTCAAGAATCAATTGTTTATCAAAGTGTCAGCACAAATATTCTCCTTTAATTTTTTTTCTTGTTTTCTCGGTAACCAAACTGCACAGATAAAAGTGACGGAAACTTACAGGAGAAATTGATCGAACGGTAATCGAAGGAGAAGGACGTCCGGCAAATCTAGGGAATTTGAATTTTTTATATTGCATAGATCAGTGTCGCAGAAGAATTACGAACCGTTTGTAGAGGAAACGAGTTAGGAACTGTAATTAGCTAGTTTTGGGCAAAACCAAAGTCTAGTGTTTGGCTTGAGTAAATTGAGGGGGCGTACTTGACGAGAGTGCAGCGGATTTATCGGGCATTTTTTTTGTTTCAAACAAACAGCACTTTGGAAGGAATATTGGATGAGGCGATTTGTAAAATTACTTGTAGTGCATTTTGGTGTGTATTTGCCTTGCAATATTGTTTTTTTTGTTTTGAAAATTATTAAATATTTTTTTTTAATATTTTTTTATAATTTTAATATCCTAATATTAAAAGTTTTAAAATAAATTATTTTGATATATTTTTTATTAAGATGATGTTTAGGAGTGTGGTAAAGTATTTTTTTTAGAAATATATAAAAATAATTTATTTTATTTTTAAATTTTATTTTTAATATTAATATATGAAAATAATTTAAAAATAAAATAAAATAAATACATCGCTAAAACTAATTCTACATCGCATTTCAAATCACAGTTTTGGTTAAATTGTTGCTGATAATAACATCAACCACAAAAAATCTTGAAATTTAAGGGTTTGTTATTATTATTGATCTAGTACCTAAAATACCCTTATAAGAAAGAACAAGAGGGACAAAACAAGAGGACAAAAAAAAGAGAAGGAAACGACACTATAGAAAAATCAGCAACGCCAACAATGGTAGCCTCGCCACCACCGCCAGAACCACCTCACTCTCTCAAACCATCAGCCCCCTTCCTCCCTCACCGACCAAAAAAATCTTCATTTGTCCTCTCTCACCCACTAAAGCAACCTTCCCTCTCTTACAAGCACAACCACCTCTCTAGTCACAACTATTGCTCTTCCACAACTACACATCAACCCACTTCACCACCATCGTCATCGATCAACACTACCCAGCCTTGCCAGCATCATCTTCCCACACACATTTTAACTGAAGACAGTCGCCAACCAACCCATCTCCTCACATCATCACCAGCGCCAATTATTATTTTTTTTTATTATTTGGAATGTTTGAGTCAGGTTGGTAGTATTTTAACTAATTCTTATATATTTTAAAGTTAATAATCAATTAAACCTTTATAACTATCAATATTAATAATCACAAGAATTCAATCTTAAATTAAAAAGAAATTATCAATATTAATAACCACAGGATCCGACTTCAAACTATAAAGAAACAAACCCTTGCTATTAATCTCTTACTACATGAAAGCTAATTATTCATTTTCTTGTTGCATGAGTGATGACCCATGAATGATAGAGTGCGGTCATGAATCAAAAAGAAGAAGAGAAGTGTTTTCCATCTTGTAATAAGTTACTGCAATTAATTACGAATGGTTATTTACTTAGTTACACTTTCTTGCTACACTGAAATTTTGTCCAATCATGTTGTAATTTTACTAATTACCATATAATATTTATAGTTACACATGATGAAGTGCAATTTTTTTTTACTTTATAAAAGGAAAAAAATGTTACCGCATTAGAAGAACGTTGGCCCATACAGTTTGTTTCTTCCCTTAGTTGCTGTCACTGCGTCACATATAGTGGAAAGAAAATGAAATATCACAAGCACTAAGAACCGAAAGAGAGCTAATTTTGTAAGGAATCACAGGCATCATATCACTGTAAACGATGCAAAGCTTCAGTATCTGCTAAACCAGGATACATGCTAAGATGCAAATGAAAAATCTTGCAGTAATGGAGTTTAGCTGTCCAGCTTCTTAAAGACGAAAGAATATCAAGAACCAAAAAAAATGGCTTTCACTTCCCTGCCCCAGGTGCCATTGGCGTGACAATTTTTTTACCTCTCTTGCACGTCATTCTAGTCGTATCCACACACATTCTGCGAAGCAGCCATTGCTTCACAGGTTGAGATTATAATGCGTAATTGAGTTTTCCGAGCATTAGAAGTTAAATATATACTAGTACTTGTAAGGAATTGCGGTCCAGGGTCAATGCCAGTGGGTATAGAGAGTTGATTATTAAGGAAGAATCAGAGTTGGAGCTATAACTGGGGACGCAACATTCAGTTTCATGGCCATTCAAAAAACTAGCAGCCCGAGATCGATTGCAGTACCAATGATATCAAAAAATGAGCAGCCTAAGATTTATTGTAGTTCCAATGATACACAAGTTACGAAAAAGGATCTCTTATACGTAGGTCGAAAGCACGAAGCACATGATCCATGAACAGGGCATGTTATTCTACCACAGAGGATTTCTGGACACTTTTAGTACTGCGGTTTAATAGCATTTAAAAAAAAATTGAAATTTTTTTAATTTAGATTATTTTTTTACATTTTTAATTTATTTTAATTTATTAATATCAAAAATAAATTTTAAAAAATATATATTATTTTAATACATCATCATCTACCAAGAAATAAATCGTTGCAGATTAAATTAGAATTAGGAAACAACATGACATCAACAGTAGCTGAAAAGACAGTGAAACGCATTTACCCCAGGTTGTCTAACACTATATTAGAATTAGGAAACAACATGACATCAACAGTAGCTGAAAAGACAGTGAAATGTATTTACCCCAGATTGTCTAGCACTATCAAGTGCTTCCATGAAATGCATTTACAGAATTACACGAATACATTGAATCCAAAGACATTAAGAAAATACAGATGTAATAGAAGTGTATTGTAAATGCTTTCCAGTACATGTATCATTTCTACAAAGGGCTTATTTCACCCAGATCAACTCAATACAAGTCAGTGAAAACCTGCACTAACCAATTATTCAAGGTGCCATCAAGAACTCAGAGAACTGAAGAGTCCATGTTGTCAAGAGATAGATTAGGCACATCTTCAATACCATCTTCCATGGCGGAACGAAGATAGTTCATCCTTGCACCAGACGCTTCAAATTGATCCACTTCATCACTCTTCACATACTGCCTCAGCTTTTCTCTGTACAATCTCAAATTCTCCTCCATTTCACTCCTTTCATGCTCGAGATTGATTATGTCCCATTGCAATGATTCAATCACTTCTTGAAGAAATTCTTGTTTCTGTTCTGCCAATTGGCGATACTGTTTGGCTTCGATCTCCGTTGAACTCTTTTCATTCTGAAGCCTTAAAATCATTGCCATAGCCTCATCAGCCGCTGATGCAGAAGCCATTCTCTCCTTTTCAAGTTCTGCATGAGCCATATCTGCTCTCAGCCTCTCAATCTTGACCAATCTCCTCAGTGCCGTCACGTCATATTCCTCATCTTCAACACTATATTCTCTTTCACAATCATCATCGTCAAGAACACCATCGTTCACAACTTCTTTTCTCGTCATTGAACTGTCCTCATTTTTTGCTTTTGAATTCTCCAAGCAAGACGGAATCTTTGTATCACACAGTTTATCAAAATCCAATTTTGAACAAAACCCATTTTTAGGATCACTCGATTCCCCCCTAAAACCACGTAGAAACTGAACCAGAGACTTACCATGCCAGGTAAACTGCAAAAACCTCAACCCTAAACAAAACATAAAAAACAGCCACAAAAAATTGAAAACCGACGAGAAATACCTAAACACAAAAAACCCACCTATGAATCCACCGTTTTGAGTCAGAACCTTCAAGTGTGATACGCAATCCATCATAAACAGCCCCAAAAAAGCCAGCAAGATTCCCTTGTACAATTCAAGAACAGAGCAAGTGACAATCAACTAACAAACACAACCCAGAATCCGCATGTGGGTTCAATACTAGTAAAATCCTCTCGTTCTATATCCTTCAATTAAATGTCGAAACCTCTCAAAACTTATGACCATGACCATTTAACCAATGAATGCCCATCAAAAATGGAAATCCTTTTTGTATGATAAACAAGAAAGAGACGGAGGATATGCCAAATTGTAATTAAGGCGTTAGTGTTTTGAGGAGTAAAATTACCACGTTCATTAGGCAAGTAGAAGTTTTGTTGTTGGTGACCTTCGTCTATATTAGAGAGAGCCTTGATACAGAGACAGCCAAGGGAGAGATTGGTGTGCTGGGGTAAGTGAGGGAGACAGCGAAAGGAGGGGTATATATCAGGAACCGAACTATAAGCGAGAAAATCGAGGGATTTCCTTTTTGAAGAAAACAATTATTGAAGTTATTAAAATTTCCACATGCTTGATTTTTTTTTTTTTCTTCGTTTTGCTTCGAGAAAAAAATTACCATTTCTAACATATCCAATAATCTAATAATAGAAACTTATTAGATCATTCACTCATCGTGGATTGAATGAATATTTCTATCCAAGTTTTATTAACATGTTTTTAATAAAAAAAATTATATTAAAATTAATTTAATATAACATGATT
>Ga0325410_1002407_pt1 | contig 20987 bp, 22 predicted proteins | sample PopdelMetagenome_16_FD_206182 | JGI IMG/M metagenome (GOLD analysis project Ga0325410, IMG submission 206182) | Populus deltoides microbial communities from Bellville, Georgia, United States - Xylem-PdIQD-R3 | ecosystem: Host-associated > Plants > Phyllosphere > Stem > Wood/Secondary xylem... | reverse complement strand
TTTTTTTTTCCTTTGCAAATAAACAAATTTAAGTCTTTAATTACTGGAGAGGTAAAAAATTAAACAGAATGACAGGTACACTGTATTTACTCGAAGACCTTCACCCCGTCGCCTTTCCAATGGCCGGTAAGAATTACAAGAGACAAGGGACCATACCAGCGCCTCAAAATCACAATCACGTTAACTAACAAGAGATTCACTGCCTTTCTCACGCAACGCAGTTTTTATAAATTAGTCTTTTTCATTAAAAATCTTCTTCTTCTTTGCATGCACCTTTCCATTTCAGATCTACCTGCAAAATCCCCCATTCTTCTCTCTCTCTAAATTCACCACTCCTCCATTGTATCATTACTACTATAATTTTATTTTTCAATTTTTCAATTCCTCAATGATGTGGAGCTCGATTGAGAATTTGAAGCAAAACCTAAATAAGATTGCACTTGATGTCCATGACGACGACGACGACGACGACGAGGAGCTCGAGATCCATGCCTCCAGCAATGGCTACGATTCTCCGGTCTTTGACCGGAGGAACTCGCACCGTTTCGCACATTCGAAGTCGGTTTCACGGTCTCTAGATGCGAATGGGAATGGCTCACCGTACAATTTTGAGGTATTTGTTGTTTAATGTGTTTCCGTGATTGGGTTTTTGATAGCTGTTTATGCTTGGCTCCAAAAGAACACGAACTTGATATTGATTTTCATTGTTTTGAATTTTGATTAAGAAACAAGGAAATCTAAGAATTATCGTGTTTCCGAATTAATTAGGGATTATGCGATCCTCACTTCAGGTAGGTATAAAAAGTGCACTGCAATATAGTTTATCTTTTAATTCACCTTGAGATATTAATCTTGTCGTATTCTCCAAATCATTTGCAACATTAATAACCTGCTAGAAAGCAGGCAAGCTTAGGTTTTGCTCAAGGCTTGTGGTTGATTAGCTTAGAAGTATTTGGATCAGTGATAGCTGTAAATGGAAGTAATTTAGGAATTTAGGTTGAAAATGTTTATTTGCGAAGAAAGGTTAAATGAGTTGATTTTCTTGACAAGTTGATGTTAGTTGCGATCTAGTTGTGACTTAGGGTGGGGTTTTATGTAACGAGGAATAAGTGGTTAGTTGATTTGGTGTTTGCTGTTGTTTTTTGCTTCTTGTAGATTGAACAATACAAAGCACAAATCAAAAGGCTTCAGGACTCTGAGGGGGAGATTAAAGCACTATCTATTAATTATGCAGCTATATTAAAAGAGAAGGAGGTACATTGTCAATGGCCCTTTGTTTGATTTTCATTTTTTTTGGTGCAGAAAATAAATTGATTTCTTGGCTAGTTGTTGCCTTTTCTCATTACTAATGAAATACCAAAAATGAAAATTATTTACCGAGGAACGATGAGAAGATATAAGTTTGTTATGCACATTGAAATGCTGTGTCCTTTTTTATTTATGCTGTACCTTCACATTTTATTGAAGGAAAATTATTTAGTGGCAAGACATGACATGTCCAGAATTAATATCCAATACTTTTCATTTCACAGTTATTGACCCTGTTTCTGTTTACTCTTTGGGCATTCATTATAAACAAATGCTTATCACGATCATTCTCTAGGATTCTAGTATATAGTTTTGGCTCGCTAGCTCTCATTTAACAGCCCCTAGTTCTGTTAGTTCTATCTTGAAGGGCCTTTGAAAACTAAACCTGCTGCTCTTCTATCCCAATTTCACAGGACCAGATTTCTAGATTGAACCAAGAAAATGGTTCACTGAAGCAAAATTTGGATGCAACAAAGGAGGCTCTCAATGTGTCTAGAACTCTAAGAATATCAACAAGTAGCATCAATGCTATTAAGGTGATTATTCAAATCTCAATTAAAATTCATTATTTGAATTGAAAGTTTGATCTATTTGGTCTGTGCTGATTATGTCTGATAATTTGCTTCCATCATAAATAAGTAAACTTGACAGCGTGATACTGTTTGATGATATTTTTGCTGCAGGTATTGTGCATAACTTATGACCTGAGTAAAAGCCAGTTTGTATAGCTTATGTACTAAGTCTTGGTACATGGTTATCTGACCAGCGTAATACACCCCTCTTTATTGAGTTGTTCCCCAGTTGGCCACTAAGCTTGCCCAATTAATAATTGTAGAAACCCGGGACCAACCAATTTAGTACTTCTGTGGGATTTAACACAATACAGTTTTGACCACCTTAACATTTGAATAGAAACAATGTATGATGCTGATTTTCATTCTTCATTGTTACGATCTGGTTGAGGTACTAGTTAGGAGCGAACATATAATCACATCACTTGCAACACCACTCTTGACAGAAAATATCTAAAATCATATTACTTGATTTCTTTACTGTTTTTATCTAGATACAAGTAAATCATAGATGTGAAGCATAGGTTAAGCTTGCAATTGATTTTTTTATCTTACTAAATACCTATTTTAGAATTATGCCAGCCTCATGTATTTCCTTTGCCCATCATTCAATAAGCTGTCTTGGATGACATCTTTTTAATCTGGAACTTGACCTGCCTCTCTCTCTCTCTCTCTATTCAGTTTTTGGCTTTATTGTTTTGTGAAAAATATATGTTTCTGAGCATGATTCTCCTGTTATGGGATTGAAATACCATGGTATATGTTCTGTATTATTTTTCCTTCCAACAAGCTACGAAGCATAGGCTGATATTGTTTTACAGGGCAGTGGTGACCAGTCACCCAAACGACCACATAAATCTGCAAATCAAGCAAAGAACCGTGGTGGTAATCAAATACAAAACGGGCTCTTTCCAAAATATGATGGAACAGGCAATGGAATATTACATGATGTTCAACCTGATGTGATTCAGAGTAAGATGGAAGCCAAGAAGGACAAGGTAATGACACATTGCACCCTCCTCTGTTCTTTAAGAATATGCCACTTGGGAGGTTTGTAAGAGGATTGTTATTGTCAGTTGTATAGCCTTGCCTGCTCTACATGCTGATTTTGTTTATAAAGTTTATTCCCAGTTTCAAATTTGTGGGTGTACCCCTCTCCCCCTTTCTTTTCCATTTTTTTCTATTTGCTACATGTATTGCAATACAAATATGTTTTTTTTCCAATTGTTTTGACGTGTTCTGATTGATGAACGAACTCAGCAGTAGATCACCCATTTTGTACTTGTCTACTAGCAGATCATGTTTTTCATTCTGTATTTGTGTTTTAAATGAATGAACTTGACAACAGATATATGAATTCCTTCTAGGAGCTTGTAGATTTACTGGAGGAGAAAAATAGGTCCCTGACAGCAATGCAAGCTACTCATGAGTTGCAAATAAATGAGCTTAGAACTGAACTTGAAAAGGAACACGACAAATTAGCAAATATAGAGCTAAAATTGCAAGGTGTGACTCTTCACTTTAAATAACTAGTGTGATGTTCTCCTTTTTTCCTTTTGAATTCTTCTTGATTTTGCATGAATCACTAACCAAAATTTTACGCTCTTTTCTGCCTTTTTGTTTGCTGTCTCCAACACTTATTCAGAGGAACAAAGTTTGAACAAATCTTTTCAGGAGGAGCTCAGGGTTCTAAAAATGGACAGGCACAAAGTGAGTGCAATTTTATTTGATGATTCTGTGGCTCTAGTGAACATTTCTCAACTGTTGCTTATGGACCATGTCTTAAGGTTCAGGCTTATTGCACCAGTCACTGTTAGTGAGATATTGTTTATACTTAGATCTTTTCTCGCCCATCTCGAGGGTAATGAGATTGAACTTGGTGTTTGTACTTTATATAGGTAATTTAATTGCTTCAATTTTCCTGACTGGGAGGTACCAGGGATTTCTGATGGCTCTTGAGAAGGCTGAGTGCATTAGTTTACAGGAACAGCCCATTTATTGCTATTTTTTTATGGGAAAAATGCATGGATAGTTGGAATGCCTTGCTATATTAGATGCTCATAATTTCAACAGAATATGATGCCATGCCTACATTCACGTTTATTCTTATTCTACTGTGGTTTCTTTCTTCTTTCTTTGTCCTTTTTATTAAGCACTCATGGAATTTAGGAGTTTCTGGAAATATGGATGTTCTGGATTGCATATTTAAAATCTCTGTACTTTTATAGAATATAGTCATGTACATGTTTATTGAATATCCCATTACTTCCTGTCAGTTTAGGACGACCTTATGTTTCTTTTCTTTATACTATTGTATGCTTCTGGAAATCCTGCTTATGTTACATCTTCTTTTTCTTACTATGCATTAATATTCTTTACTTTTTATATTTTCCTTTTGATTTGAGCTCTGACTTATGTGTTCTTTATTTGGCATGTTTTCTCCATTTACAGACCTCAATGGATGTGAACAAAATTCATGATGAATTGAATGAAAAAACATCAGAGATAAGACGATTGCAGATGGAGTTGAGTAGGTGGGAAGATGCAGATCCCAATGACAGTGTTAAGAATTTGAAAAGAGTCATTGCGACCCTAGAGAAGGAGAATGATAATCTCAAGGTTAGTTTCATTTCAAAATGTTATCCATGCAAGCAGTGTGCCATGTATGTCACAGAATTCATAATGCTTTTGCCATGTTGGGTTCCTTAACTTCTCATCTATATTGTAGATGGCGAAGAATGAACTTGAGGCTGCTTTGCAAAGGAGCAGGAACTCTTCTCCTGACAAAACTTCTCCAGATGAGGTGATTTTACTGACACTCTTTCTCTCTCTCACACACTTGTATGGGTGCACAGCCTCAAGTGCCCACACATGGGCATCTATCTATTTCTCACGCACACATGTGGTGGTTAGTTGAGAGAAAAAGCTATAATATCAGCAATTCTCACTGCCCATGCTACCACACTTCTTTTGTTTATTCAATTACACAAATCTTTACTATTGGTATCATAATCATCCTCATCCTGTCTGTCATTTTTTTTCTCCCAGAAAGCGGATTCAACCACAACTTCTCCTAGAAAGGAGGAAGTGGAGCTATTGTTGCAAAAATTGGAAAGAGATTTGAAGGAAACATGCCATGAAAAGGACAAAGCATTGCGAGAATTGGCCCGTCTCAAGCAGCATTTGTTGGAAAAGGTTGCTATCCTAAAATTTTCATTTCCTATTTTAATATCATATGGCTGCATTACTTTAGTTTATTGTTCCAATCAGTCATTGACCTTTGCTTATTTTTCAAGTTTCATTTTACAGTTCTGATATGCTGCATTTTTAAAGTGCTCTCTCTTCTATAAAACTGACATGGCCTTAGAGATGTAAATGACCAACTGTGCTACATTATTTAAAAATGATGAGAAATGATGGCCAGCTGATATAATTGCAATCACTGCTATACTTTTACAATTATGGTTAATATTACAGGAAATCTCTGGACAAAGAATTTAACCAGTGCATACATTCGTTATGATTTGATTGTTGCACTTCAAGAGTTCTAGAGCTATTTTGATATGTTAGTTCAATAATAATTCAACTTCATTTCCATAATCTGGGAACATTTCAAACCCTTGTGTCAAAGTTCTCAACTATTATATGTGGCAAACATGATTCAATGGTTTCTCGTCTGGAATCTTTTGGAGATGCATTGATATTTTAGTAAATTCAGTTTCCTATGCCAAAATGGACTCTCCAAATATTCACGCCGAAGCTTATACCATGTACTCATGTCTGCTGTGTCAATTCTCTTATGTTGACATATTTGTGTTCTTGAAGATGTGTTGAATTAGCGGCTCCATATAAAGATAATGAAATGTATGATATTTGTCTTGCTATTATTTGTGTTTTTTTTTTTTTTGGATCTTGTGATCCTTTGCATATTATAAAAGTAAATTCAGGCTATCAAGTTTTCTGTACTTAAAACTTCTTCTGCTGTCTAGGAATCTGAAGAATCGGAAAAAATGGATGAAGACATTAAGATCGTTGAAGAACTTCGTCAGAGTAATGAATATCAAAAGGCTCAAATATTACATTTGGAGAAAGCTCTAAAGCAGGCAATTGCAGGCCAGGAGGAAGTCAGAATGATGAGCAACAATGAAATGCAGAAGTCCAAAGAAATGATTGAAGATTTGAATAAAAGACTTGCAAACTGTATGAGCACAATAGAATCAAAAAATGTTGAACTTCTAAATCTTCAAACTGCTCTTGGGCAGTATTTTGCTGAAGTTGAAGCAAAGGTAATCTTCGCTTCTGTTTCCTTCATGTTCTGTTGGTCTTGTAGTCTCTAAATTGCTTTGTTTTAACTATTCTTCTTATTGTTGTTATTATTACTTTGTCAGGAATATTTGGAGCGGCAGTTGGCTTTGACAAGAGAAGAGTCAGCTAAGCATTTTCAACTTTTGAAAGTATGCCCTTACCTTCCTTCTTCTTCCAAGTATTATTTGGTTGTTGAAACCTTTAAATTTTAAAGTTGTCAAACTGCTCATATTACTTCAGATCGTATAGTTCATAAAGGTTACTGAAATTCCTTTATTTTTTTTATGTATGATATTTTTAGTTTTCTAAATGTCTTATGATATGAATTAGATGTCTTCATACTTGCGTAACTGGAATTTGATGTCTGTATTATGAGCAATGTCAGATTATCCTTTTAGAGGGATGTTCTTATATGAATGTACAAAGTCTATTGGCTTCTGCTGGGTTTTGTAGCATTGGACTTATGTTATAAGCCACATGCACAACCTTATCCGCTGATGGTGCAATTGAATTTTGCCTTTGAGTTTCCTTGATAAGATTTTTCTTTTATTTTGAGAAGAAAATCTTCTTATGCTGTTGAAAGGTCAAAGCATTTTACCCATTGAATGTTCAAATCCATATCAAGGTATTTTTGTTATCATATCCATTTCGAAGTATCATTACGAGTTCCTAATTTTTCTTCATGAATTAAGTTTCTGTTTTGATAAGGTTTTGAAGTCTTGGCTAATGAGATACTCTCATGTGCACAGCATTATCTATAGGCCGTGCTTTCAAATTTTGTCATTGAATTTGTTCCGTTGGAATTTACCTTGACTATTTTTGGTCTCAAATTGTCATTTAATTTATCTGATTAATTTTGAAAAGAGGTACTTTACCCCTTTTTGTTTTCAAGTACTTGTAGCATGTCTATAGGCTGTGCATTCAAATTGTGTCATTGAATTAATCTGATTAATTTTGAAAAGAGAATCTAATTTAAAGTGTGTGCTTTCCCCCCTTTTGTTTTCAAGTGCTTGTAGTGTATTTTTGTTTTTGTATGCATTTTACAGCAACATTACAGGTTCCTGAGTTTTGTTAAGAATGAAGTTGCTGTTGCATTTGGCCTTTGAATATTGCTTGAAGCCAATGCATGTTCCATTTCGTTTTGCAAACCTGGAAACTAATGTTTTACTTTACTCTGTAAAAATTATTGTTTACCCATTTTCTGGAGAGTAATATGCCTTGATCCGTTCAGGAAGCAGAGAGAGGGACAGAGGAAGCAAAGAGGGAGAAAGAAGTAATTTTGGCTAAGCTTTCAGATACCGAAAGAAAGTTTGCAGAAGGGAAGAGCAGAGTGAATAAGCTCGAGGAGGACAATGAAAAACTCCGTCGTGCTGTTGAACAGAGCATGACAAGACTTAATAGGATGTCCATGGATTCTGATTTTCTGGTGGACAGGTTAGCCTGTTTCTTTTGTGATTCGGATTTTTTATTATTTTGTATCCCAGTCTGCTACTTAGTTATAAATGGGTTACATCACTGCTGCAAGTTATTGAGATAGCTTATACATGTATCCATCTTTGGGATTGGGAATCTCAAACTATAACGGAGGACTGGCTTTTGTTGCAGGCGCATTGTGATTAAATTACTAGTGACGTTCTTCCAGAGAAACCACAGCAAAGAGGTATGGATTTCTGAGTACAGCTGAACAGGATAGAAGATTAAACAAAAAAGATACTCAATTTTCAATGTTATGTTTGTCAGCAATATTTAGTCCCTGCTATACCATGCAGGTAGTTTGTTGTTATATTTTCATTTAGTAGCTTAACCACTGATACATCTAGGCATTCTTATCCATCTCTTCAAGAAGGAAATTGTTACCCTAAGTAAATGACTGTTTTTTTCGTGGTTTGCTGTAGAACCTTTTGGTTAAAAGACATCTCAAGTTCAACAAATCTTTATTTGGAAAGAATCGATATTTTATTTGCTGATCTCACATAGCATTGCTATTGTAATTGCTTGAAGGATTATTGCTTTGGATTCTCATCACTTTTGACACCCATATCCAATTTGACATGGTTTATGCTTGTGGTGGGTTCCAGGTTTTGGATCTTATGGTTCGAATGCTTGGGTTCTCTGATGAAGACAAGCAAAGAATAGGTGCAGCTCAACAAGGTGGCAGAGGTGTTGTTCGTGGAGTTTTGGGGCTACCTGGTCGCCTAGTTGGTGGAATCTTGGGAGGAAGTGCAGCTGATGGTCAGACAAATTTGGCATCTGATAACCAGGTTGGTTGTTGTACCTCGTTCCTGATGTTTAATTACTGACCTGTGATTAAGTGTGTGATAATTTTATAAGCTTTTTGATCTTCTTGTACAAGTAGCTTTATTTTCACTCCTCTTTCTAGGGTCTCATACACACTGTGTTCTTCAGACCATAATCATCTGGGGTACCATTGAGACAAGTGGCAGGTTACTCGAGCTCTGCCCAGTTATTGATTGTTTTTTTAGCTCATCATTGAGCTTATGTTAGTGAAACTTGAATAGAATATAGTCTTTTAGCATTTGCTTGAGCTTGAACTTGAGCCATCAATCCTCTTATTACAAATTTGCTGCAAGAACCTTGTATACTCCCCTGGAGGATGTGTTCTGATCTGAATCTGAATTCACTCTGAGTTGAAGATTTGATTTTTTATTTTCTTTGCATTTTGCTGTGTACTGTCCAATGAGTGAAGACAGCCCCATTCACTAGAATGATTGAGTTAAAGAAAATAGTCGTTAGGTGTGGTCACTGTGACTCGGGATGCTTTGTAGTCAAGACTTGACAGTAAAGTCAACACCCTTTTCGCTTTTGGTGGTGGTGTGTGGGTTGTTTTTCTCTAGCAAATGCCTTTTTGGCACATAACATTTGCCAGCCTCTAGTCAGGCATCGATAGTGCATGCATGAATTTAGCTGGTAGGAAAGGATGTGTACTTCCCATCCTTAAAAGATAACCAGCTTTCTCACTATCATTTTTTCATGTGTATATTTTGCTTGGTGAGAAGTGCAATGAAAGTGCAAATTTTCATCTCAAGTATATGTCTTTACAGTCCTTTGCAGATATGTGGGTTGATTTTCTACTCAAGGAAACTGAAGAAAGGGAAAAGAGGGGATCTGGGCAAGAAGATACAGGCAAATCCTATGAAGATTTGCAAGGAAGGAGTCCAAATGCTGCTGGGGTTGGTTCGCTGGTGCCCGACCATGAAACTAGCATATCTGGAATTGCTGGACCAAAATTTGCTCCAGCACAAAATTATGGTCCTATAGCCCCTCGAGGAAATTTACCACCATTTGCGCAGTCTGATTCCGAGTTCTCAACAGTTCCTTTAACATCATTGGACAACAGTTCTCGGATTTCAAGACTATTCACAAAACACTGAGAAATACGTGGAATTATGTAATTAAATCAAATGTATAGATTGTTCATTGATGTTGTATCATGCCATCCGGTTCAGCCAATTCTTTCACAGTAACGAAAAGTTTTCATTTTGACTCCGATGGCTATCTTGTGTTCATTCACCAATTAACTATGTTAGCTTTCTGCCAGTTTACATAATAAACTCACAATTCATTCACTCCATCTCAGTGGCAGAATGCAACATACACCCACCCCCTGTTTTCATCCAGTGTAAATGTACGTTGTCGCCTAAACAACTCCAGTTGAAATGTTCAAAATCCACCTAATCTATCTCTGATCTTGCAGGTGAGGCGGTGCTAATCTTAAGCATTGCCATGTTAATTGAACTTTAAAGTTTCGGCTGTGCCACTGAGGAACTGGTAGCACTGGCCGACATGAAGGTCAGCGCCAATTAAAATCTCATAGACGATTCCTGTTTTCAACCCGCGGCTAATATGAGCTCACAGTTTCCTTCCTTCACAATTCCCGGAACTTTCTTCGTGCCACATCTCATTTCACAGGGAACTTAAAATGAATCTGATTTATTATTATTCCATCCGCTCATTTGTCGTTTCGCCGCCTTCTTTTTATCATTTTCTTGTTTTTTCTTCTCCGTAGAATTTGAAATAACAAATTCTTCATTTTATATAACCAATTTGTAAACCTTATTGCCGTCAATCAGTATCAAAACCAAAAAAAGAAAAATGTCTATTCTGTCATAGTTTAACTTGAGCAGCACCTGTAAAACCACCCATGAAAGGAACCGGATGCTCGATCAATGGCTGCCAAAAGCATACCTCATCCAACCTTATAGTTGCCTTAGGTTTGATTCCAGAAGAGCAGTCAGGGGCCAGGCATCTTAGGTTAGATTCAGATTCTAATTTTAAGAATACGCCTACGAGAGTGAGCGCGCAGACTCTGGCCGCTCACCTCTATCCTGCTCTTTACTTGGTGTTCCCCAACTTGAGCTGGCACGCCCATACAGAGGTTTACACGTTACATCACAAGAAAAACTTGATGGCTAGACGTCGGATTATCCTCACACACAAACAACAATCATAACACAAAGCCAAGTTTGATAGCATCCCTTCACATTCACACTCCAGCATTGAAATAGTGTTTGCAGCCTTGCACATAAACATGCCGACCTTACCCCGTGAGCCAATGAGGGTGTGTTTCTTTGTTTTATGTTTGGCCAGTTCAGGTAGATCATTGCCGCAATCATGAACCAAAAACAACGACACAAACCAGGAGCACAAAGGTTCAAAATTTATATTATAAACCAATGTACATTTAGTCATCAAAAACCACCATCATAAGGTGCTATCTGCAAACTGACCATAGGTCATAGGAATACAAATTAAACCTAAAACTCCAAAAGTAACACCCCTGAAAGACAATTCATTCAAAATGCAACCCAAACACTTTAAAACAATTAGTAGGGCGAAGAACAAAAGAAGCCCTAGCCAATTATGGGTAAAGCAATCACAAGCTGCAAACCCAGGTTTACCCAGTGTTTGCTGGAAACACAACACGGAGCCAAATCTAAACTCTCTTGGCTTTCAAAGAAGCCACTGGGATCTTGCTCAGAACCTTAGCATCGAACACTGCATATTGCTTTTTTATCTCAACCATTGCCTTCTCTGCCAAGGGATCAACTTTGTCCTCGTACTTCTCATAGAGAACAGGTACAGTGTGCAGCAAAACAAAGCCTGTTAAAATCATTGGAAATATTCAGTGCATAAATATCTAGCACACGATTGAACAAACAGCATAAATCAGTTTCCAAGGTCATTACATATATAAAACAAGGTCAGGAAATGGCACGAACTCCCCACAATTGACAGGACCCACAATCCGGCAATAATCTGGCATTAAAACAGACGAGCAATTTTAGTAAACCACAATTAGAACCAAAAGCAATTGTCCAGCTCAATTTATAATTTGTCAAGGTCAGGAGTATACAAATGGCAAATGATCAGCGGAGTAGAGTAGAACACGAAAACTAGCAAAAACACATTCATGAACAAATAATGTAGAACTTGACAGCAGTAAATTCCAGATCCATATGTAGCAGGAATAAGGTTGCAAAAATAAATAAATAAGAAATATTAAATGATCATCTTCAATTACAAGTTGAACCTCTAGAAACGTAACTAATGAGTGTGTGAGAGATATTCAAGAAACATACCATGAGAAACTTCTTAAAGTCTTTTCCTGCCGCAACACTGCGTAAGCCCGCAAATGCACTATTGATCTCGACACATAGTGCTGAAGCAACCTGCAGGACCAGTTTTTCCGGAAGATGAACTTCTGGGATGCGAGGTGGACTCCTACAAAACATCGGAAAGAAAATTACAACCACCCAGCCTCTAATTTGTTGATACACCTCCAATCCACCAAAACACATGAAAGAGAATATTATTACTTGTTGATGAGAGTACAAGCATTAGACCAGAGGAACAAGAGTGCAGCAGCGAGTATCAAAATGTGACACACTAGAGTAAGCAGGTGGTATTCGATCAACTCGAAAAGGACCCACATTGCGGTGACAAATCCAAGTACACCTGCTGAAACCTTCTTGTTCCTCCACAGAAACACATCAGCAGCTGCACAACAAATTTACCACGAAATCCACAGTCATTTTCTTCCCCTTTAATTTTCACACAGCAAAGGAAAAGGACAGCGACGACTAAATCTAAATCATATGCAAGTAATAATCTATCTATCTATATATATAATAGATCGCAGCATGATTTAAAAATATATATACAACAAAAATGAAAGTTTACTGAATGAAGCACGTCTTAAATGACCGTACGTTTTCCACCGCCGAGTACATGATGGACAGGCTTTTCTCTACCAAACAAGCGCCAAATTTTGGCCTTCACCGACTCCAAAGGATCCGGTTTATCTGAATCCAACTCCGAATCCGACGACGAAGATTCGTGATGGTGAACCTTCTCGATAATCTTCTCCATGACTGACTCAGTCGGACTCTCTGATTGCTCCGCCATTCTAATCTGGATCTTCCCAAATTAAGTTTCTTTTTTTTAATAATAATAATAATGTGAAATTGGGTGCGAGAACACAGAGGGGAGTGATGAAAAAGTGGGAGAGTAAAAAAGTACGTGAGGTATATTTAAATCGTAGGTGTGGGTCCGAGCCTCAAGTTTGGAGTTTACGAAGCTGTGGTTTGGTTGAATTTGAAAAGAAAAAGGTTGGGTTGACGATCTCATAAGTTTTATTAGATGTGAGATTGAGGAGATCGATGAGTTGACGGCGTTAACTGATAGATTTGCTTTCATACGTTGAGACAATGAAGGACGGTGGTGGATTGGATGGTTGTAAAGGCATCGAGACGTGGCATTGGTGGAATGGACGGCTGCTACTGTTTTGCCGGTCAGACAAATTTCAGGAAAAAAAAGTGAGATTATATTTAAGATTTGATTTTTTTTTCAATGAGTAAAAAAGAAAGGATTTTAGGATGCCACTTGGGCAGCATCTCTTTCAAAGGAAAATAAATTGCTTTTGCCGACACCTGCAACTTCTTTTTCTGTGAACATGAAACTGATGACATTTATTGTTGTTTACCGGTGCATAGGATGGGAATTGATTTAATATATATATATATATATATATATAGAGAGAGAGAGAGAGAGAGAGGATAGCTATATATGAGCGCTGCTAGGCCGCACTTTTTCTTTCGGTACAGTAGCCGAAGGCCCAAAGTAAAAAGGAGAGTTAGGGCACAAAAATGGTCCCCGGGGAGGGCACAGGCTGGAGAAGTAGTCCTGAGGAAAAAAGGAAAGGAAAAAAAAGGGAGCATAAAGATGGGTCATTGTAATTGTAAAGACGAGGATCTCGGCCCCCGTACTTGTACTGCCGGTAGCTGAGCAACTTCTCAGGTCCAAATCAGAGAATATTGAGGCTTATCAATCACCTCACCTCACTGGAAAGTCCGGGAGACAAGTGGGGATATTTTCTCAATAAACAAGCCTTGCAAATTTGTTTAAAGTGAAAAAGCGAGGAACAAATCAATCCCGTGGTGAGGAGAATTATTCATAATTTCTACGGTCCGCTGCTGCGGTTAAACTGTTATTTCATTAAAAAAACTTTAAAAATTCTTTGAATTAATTTTTTTTTAATATTTTAAAATCATTTTAATGTGTTATGTTAAAAAATATTTTTTAAAAAAATATATTATTTTAATATATTTTTAAATAAAAAATACTTTAAAAATAACTTCGATTACACTTACCAACAATCACTTAATCTATAAAAATAAGATTTAAAGAAAATCTTTAAAATGCATTCAATTTATAAAAAAAATTATGATAATGTTTTTAATTAAAAAATATATAAGGAAAGAGAATCACCACTTCCTAGACATCAAGAGTATATTATAATTTTAGTATTACTGAGAAATTATATGATTGTTAATTTTAATATTACTGAAACTTGTATAATTGTTAATTTTAATATCCATAAAATTAATCAAGATATGCATAAATTAACTTGAGATATTAACATTAAAAAAAAAAAGCATACCATAACTCAACAGACCCACGTATCTTTTTGAGATTTCTTTTCAGTATCGTGCAAATAGAATTGTGGAGAGTCCCCTCCTTCTTCTTTGCTCAAGATTTTATTGGTTAAGCAGTCAGAGTAGTCTGGCCCATTTGATGTATAAAAAAGAAATCCAAGTATTTTAGATTGAGATGTTTGGATCATATCAGATAGCTAAAATAAAGTCCTCAAATAATAAGGTCACGTGGCCTCTTTATTCGAGATGTTTAAAAAAACCGACCAACTGATTAAACTGAAAAAACCGAGAAAAAATTAACCGAAAAAACCGAATCGATAGAAAAAACCGAATAAACCGATTAAAAAATAAAAAAAACCACCCAGTCCAGTTCGGTTCCGATTTAAAAAGGCTTAAACCGATTGAACCGGACCGGTTTAATTAAATCTAAAAAAAATATAAAAGGAAACTAAACCTAAATAATAAATACCCTAACCTAACCCTACATTTCCAACCCCCCATCTTTCCAGCCGCTCCCCTTCCCTTTCTCTTTCCCTTTTTTTATTTTCCATTCTAGCCACCCCACCTATCCCTTCCTCCCCGCTCTCCCCCTCTTCCCTTTCCCTTTCCCCCCTTTCCATTCCAGCCACCCCACCTATCCCTCCCTCCCCACTCCCCTTCCCCTTCCCCTCTCTCTCTCTCTCTCTCTCTCTCTCTCTCTCTCTGCACAAGGCTTAAAGCAACTCATTTTCTCTCATATTGTTGCCTTTCTACTCTTTGCTTTACTTTATGGTAGAAAACTTGGATAAAATCCTTGTTTCTAGCTTTATTAACATGCAGTTGTGCTAGCGAGGTCCCGGTAGTTTGCGCCTTTGCGGGATGCTATTGGAATCTTTGTTAACATGTAGTTGTGCTTGCTTGGATAGATCTAGTGATTGTGATTCAGCTAAGGGAGATCTTTCAGATCTCAATCGAAGGGCTTGGATTCAAAGTTTTCAACAACGATTTTTTTTTAATGTGATTCGACCAAGTTTGTCCAGTGATTGTGATTCGGCCAAGTTTTCTCTTATTTAATTTGTTTCGGTTTTTCTGGTTTCTAAGGCTAAAAAACTAACCCAAACCAAACAAAACCGGTTCGGTTTGAACCGGTTCTCGGTTCGGTTCGGGTTATATTAACAAAGAATATTATTTTTCTATTCGGTTGATTTTTTATGTTAAAACCGGATCGAACCGGACCATGAACACCCCTACTATTTACTATAAAATAATTTTCATTTTTAATGATTTTTTTATAGAAAATATATTCATGAAAAATAAGTTATTTTTTAAAGTTCGGTAGTGTTATAAAAAAGAAATTAAAAAATATATTTTTAGTATTCCACTGTCATGGAAATGAGTTCAAAAATATTTTTTTAATTTTTTTAATTTTATTAAAAGAATAACAATTAAATCTAACAAATAAAAAGTTAAAGAGCAATGAGATTGAAAAAAAATAATCTAATTTGAAAGATGATGAAAATAAAAAAGAAATTTTTATTTTATAAATTATTTCATAGAAAATAAATAGAAGTAAAAGAATGAAACCAAATACGATAAATAAAAAAAATTCAATTGAGAAAAAAATAAGAGAAAAATAAATGATAATAAAAAAATAAAAACGAAAATTAATATAAAAATCAAATTTTAATGAATAAAATTGAAAAAAAATGCAAAATAAAATACATATCAATAAAAAATTTCAATATTAAATTTGATATAATTAATAAATAATAAAATATTTTTAATTTTTTTATAATTTTTAAAAAGTATTTTCTATCAAAAAAATTACTTTGGTGTAAATCAAACTAAATTTTAATTTAACTGGAAACTATTATTTTGTTAACTCATGAAACAAACAGGTCTCAAGTGGTAAAATCGTTTACAGGGTTTTCAACTGTCTATAGCCAATCATAAAATGTGAAGATAACTAGATTAACAGGAAAAGCATAAATGTAATATCCTAAATAATATATCATCAATTATTTAAAGCCAACGACGAGGCACTGATTTTTGAGCAAGGACTCAAGATAGAAGCCAGGGAGAGTGGAGCAACCGAGCCCCAAAAACTAAGAAATCTCGGCTTTGTCATGTATGCACACGCGCCAGAGCGTGTTATTAACGAAATGGTCTTGGCGGCTTCTCTAGCACAGCAGAGAAGAAAACTTCTCGATCATCCTTGTCCAGCTTTGGAACAACAATCCATTTATGCCTCCTGTACCTCAGCATCTTAAAGGCTTCCAAATAATCATCCAAGTCCTCTTTCAAACAGAAAAAGCTGTCGATCCAAAGCAAACCTCCTGGCCTCAACACCCTATCCCAATCGTACAGTATAAAATCCAGGAGCACAAAATCTATCCATCCATCAAGAAACCTTGTGGTGTGTAACAAATCCAGGGTATTATCAAAGAATGGAAGCCGTTGATTTATAGTCAAGTATAGAGGCACAAGTCCCCGAAGTGCAATCATTTCGTTAAAAGGGGCACCAAGATTAATGGTTGCTGAGACTATTGTGACATTAAACTCTCTCATTCTTGCTGCAAAAGTCCCAGTTCCTACACTGAAATCCAGTCCGATTCTGATCTCTCCTAGTTTGATGTTTAGCACTTCAGGTATCAGAAAATCTGCTGTAAGATTCATCTCGGGGTCAGAAATCACTTGTTTGATCCATCTTGGCAATTCATGGTCCGACAGATTGAAGCAATCTGCACACTTAAAGAATCCCTTGCGAGTTGTATTGCTAGCTAGGCAAGTGAAGTTTTTGCATCTGTACTGGCTCCACCGGACATTTCGATTGTCAGGAAGCTTCCACATGGACTCGTTGATGGGGAATGGCTTGCTGTATAGCTGCGGGGCCCTTGCAAAGCACCTCCTCCTCGGTAACGGATCACATCCATGAACCATCAGCTTTTGAGCTAGCTTCCAATCATCTTTGCAGATTTCACCTACATCATAATCCATATACTCTTCAATATCTTTCTTCATTGCAAAACAAGCATGGCCAATGCTCGTGAACGTTCCGTTAGCTCCCATGAAGTTCTGTTTGCCTAAACGGTTGGGTTTGATCCTTACATACTTGCGGATCTCTTCTATCATAAAGAACTTTGTAGGTTCATCCGACTGTTGTTTTCGTCCTACTAGAGGATGAACAGCTCTGATTTCACTGTTTTCCTGGGGATTTCCAGTTGTCTGTAATGACTCAATAAGTCCCAAAATATCAGCAAGAAAAGCATTGTATCTTGACACTATTGTTTCTGCTGATGAAGAGTCTATTGGCATATCTCTCATCTCATTCATTTCTTTCTGGATCTTGATAGCAATAGTTTCGACAGCTATGCCTGGTTCACTCTGAAATCCTCGTTGACACTCAATATTAACATGACTGCAGAACGTATCAGAAATAAAAAGAGATCTAATAGAGTAGAATTTGGACAAAGTAGAAATACAGACCAAGAGAGCTAAAATACCAAGAATAAAGATTGGCCTGCGAACCCCACCCCATCTTCCTAGCTTCACTGAGATGTTAGGTTTGGTCATCTGTCTAAATGAGACCTCGAAATCGGAAACTAGTCACTACCAAGAAAAACAGCAGAAGCTACTCTAACGAAACACGTGTCTGATCATGAACAACATGCTAATAGAAATCAGATGCGAGGATACCAAAATTGCTCTCAAGCAATGATATTAGTTTCAATAGTTCATCAAACAAAGACTTTGAAGCAGCTATGAAATAGGAAAGAAAAAGAAAAGAACGAGGGATATATCAAGGATACCTGAAACTTTGAAGCCGAATGAAAAACTATTGGCTTGGAGAGGCAAGGGAGGGTGGTGGGGAGATGAGTTTGACTAGACGCCATATAATTTAATTGGTTAAAAATCTGCTAAAAGATTAAGATTGGAAGATTTTGAGATCTGAGTCAGAAGTTGTATATATTTTCTTATCATATTGAGTTCTGGGCGTCTTGGTAATATTTCCTGAGGTAGTCTACTTTATATGTGCTCAGTGTATTTTAATATATCCATCCTACTCAGAGATAGCTTGCATCCTAGGATGTGCTCATAGACATTGCACATTACTTGGTCAATCTCGTTCCCTTAAAGCTTCCAGTTTTCTTGCAATAACGTCTTCACTGTAACGCCTGCAGGATAAAACAAGCTTCTGAGGAGAAATGGGCCACTGCCCAATAGTACAATTAGTTACAGTAGGCTAGCCTCAATTTAAAAAAAGAAAAAAAAAAGAAGCAGCAGCAAGTCAAGCAGGTAGAAGTGTAGAGCAAGAAAAGGTTCGATTTGTACTTGGAAAACTAAAACTAAAATGGATGCGGGATAGTAGTGGCAGCGGCAATCGTTTAATATTATAAAAGCAGTTATTTTTTAAAACTCTTTTCATTTTAAAATACATTAAAAATATATTTTTTATTTTTTAAATTAATTTAGCATCAACCGTCGAAACAATCTTAAAAAAATAATTTTAAATAGTTTAGCCCAAACCGCCTTAGTCATTATACGTTATTTAAGTCAGTAATTGCGTTGGATGGACTTCACTTTCTTATCTGTGTATCTTGAGAATGACATTTTCTTCATATGGCCACACGATCATACAAGGAATTAATACGTCTCTAAATGCTACAAGTTAACCTCTTTTTATATATATATTTTTTAATTTCGAGACTTATCCATGCTTTATGGTTACCAAATTCTTGCACATCCATGACTCATGAATCTTCAAGAAAAAGAAAATTGAAGTAAAAGCTCCATGGCAAATCTGTGACTAGCAAAAACGAGAAATTGAGGTTGATGGTGTCTGAAACTGCCCAGGCAATGGTTTGTTGATGAGATTATCTTGGAGGTGGAATGCGAGCGGAAGAACCAAACAGCAGTTGGATTTAACACAAATACACAACACTACGGAGAAAGAAAATAATACCACTCCAATTCTGACATTTTTAATAACAATCCAAGATCAGTAAATCCAACAAAACCCCCTGTACCTACTCAATACCCGCACCAAGAATTTACAATTTCCATTTCCCACCACTCCACATCCAAAGCAGATGAAGCCAAAATCACCTCCTCCTCCGATCTTCTGCATACTGCGATAAGGGCACAACCTCCGACAATGGTGTGGAGAGCGGAGTAGGCAACGGTGAGTTCCGACAGACTGGACACGACCCGTTAAGCTTAAGCCAGGCATCAAGACAGAGCGAGTGAAAGTAATGCCTGCACTCAGGCATCATTCTTAACATCTCCAAATCTTTATACTCGCACAAACAGATCGAGCAAGTATTGTTAAGATTATCGGTTCTTTCACAGAACCCGCCATCTCTACTAAACTGGAATTTCGGGTACGAGTTTATAACAGCCTGGTCGAGCCCAACAGCAGCACCTTCCAAATCACGTTCTTGTTCTTCATCGTCTTCAGCGACGAAAATAATGCGAGGAAGTATTATTCCATCAGCTGTAGAGTTTGAATAGTTGTTGTTGTTGTTGTTGTTGGAGTTACGAGAACGATTTCGGGTGGCGCGACAACATATGTAGGAAGCAAGGAGAATAGTGGAGACAAGGACGAGAAAGCCAAGGGCTATGGCTATGGAATAGCCAAGGCCAAGGTTTGTGAGATAATAAGAGGAGGGAGGGGAAGTGGAGGTGGTGACGGTGGCGGGGGACATTTGGGTTTAAAGAGGAATTGGGAGTCCATTTGGGGGGCGAGAGAATAGAAGGGTCTGGGGATTAGGGTAGATTTTTTTGGGGGGAAGGTGGGTGGATTGTCCAGCTGCTGCATTTAATACAGGGTTTGGAAACAGAGAGGGGCATTTAATTTGCTTGTAAGTAGGAAAATCATATCATGGGCTTGAGGCCTTCTTTATGCTTTGGAATTTTGAGCGTTTTACAATTTATTTTTTATAATACTATTAAACATATAAAAATAATTCAATTTTCAAAATTTACTTTGCATACAAGTAACTTTACAGCAACCAAAAGGGACTAAATAGGGACAGTTGTTTCCTCTTTTATGATTCCTCCTGTAAGTGGGAGTAATATCTTAACTCGATTCGTGTGAGATGACGTCAAGCAGCTCCACTTGTCGAACTAACACCACCAAGGTGTTTTTTTTTCCTTCTGACATGAAGCTGGACATTTAATGTTGTCTCAATAATTATCAGTTTTGTTTTTAATAGAATGATCAATATTTTTTAGCATCGAACTATCAGTTACAATTGATTTTAAAGCGAGCACCAGCATATGTCTCTCTCTCTCTCTCTCTCTCTCTTGGAAAAAACTTTTTCCTTTGTTTTATATTCTTATGCCATCCATCACCGAACTTCAAGGTGACGAAAGTCTCCCACTTCCAACCAATTGTGATAGGTGATATTGGAAGTTACCAAGGAACTTAGGAGGATCCTCCGACTACCTTTTAGCAATTTGAAAAATTAGAATGGTCTCGGAATTTTCCTCTCCCCACCTTCTGGGTTTGCTATCTATCTAAACGAGAAGGAAGGGATTTAATTGTTCAGCCCTTGACCCGGCCAGCATGCCAACTTATTTATTTATAAACTAGTTTGCGTTGTCGCACGATACTCGCACTATAATGGGGCTTGAATTAATATATATATATATATATATATATATATATAAATCATAGAAAATTATTTAGTATATTGTTAACCTTGAAATATCTGAACTTAACTCCTTATTTATTCATGGTTTAAAATTAAAGTAGTAGTTGTCAACCTTACTCGTTAGGTAAGTTTAAAGGAAAAAATAAGAAACATATTAAATTCACTATAATCAATAATCAACTTGTGTAATTTATAGTTTGGGTTATGGAGTT
>Ga0325410_1002404_pt1 | contig 20995 bp, 14 predicted proteins | sample PopdelMetagenome_16_FD_206182 | JGI IMG/M metagenome (GOLD analysis project Ga0325410, IMG submission 206182) | Populus deltoides microbial communities from Bellville, Georgia, United States - Xylem-PdIQD-R3 | ecosystem: Host-associated > Plants > Phyllosphere > Stem > Wood/Secondary xylem... | reverse complement strand
TCAGGAACCTAAGGAAGGAAATATCCAGTGGGTTTTTCTTGGTTGTCCTGGTGTAGGTAAAGGTACCTATGCTTCGCGTCTTTCCAATTTTCTCGGTGTTCCTCACATCGCCACCGGTGATCTGGTTCGCGAGGAGGTCAATTCCTCGGGCCCACTTGCCTCCCAGGTATTTGCTCTCTTTTTTTAGGGTTTTAGATTTTTGCGCCTCTTTCTTCCTTTTGGCTCTCTGGTTGGCGAAAGTTTGAATCTCTGCAGTTGAAATTTCGAAATGAATTGCATCGCAACTTTTATTGATTTTGTTTGAACTGAATCGCGTTATAAATTTATTAAAGACTGCACTTTTCGTCGGGATTGTGACACTGACCGTTACCTGTTTGATATTTTGCTTCTTACTCTGGAAAACTTCTCGGGTGCTATAATAGTTGGGCCCCACATGACGGGGCTAACAAATATTGGTATCTGAACATTGTTGAGCTGATTATTATTGATTTTTCTTTTTGTTGCTGTACTGTAGCTTAAGGAGACTGTGAATCAAGGGAAATTGGTTTCTGATGAGATCATTATAAGCTTACTGTCAAAACGTCTTCAAGCTGGAGAAGCTAAGGGTGAATCTGGTTTCATTCTTGATGGTTTCCCTCGAACTATTAGACAAGCGGTGAGCTATTGTTATTATTGATTAGTTTTGTTGGCAGTTGTCTATATATTTCTCATGGATTTTGAAACTGATTAAAAAAATAATAATAATTCTAGTTGTGAATGATTAGCTGGTCGAGCACTTTTAGTTTTCTCATTAGCAGTTTTTGAGTTAAATTGTTATGTGAAGTGCTTTGTTTTCCTTTTCTCTTCTATTGTAGACAATTACTCTGGTGTCTGTCTATCTAACCTGATATTCATGTTCTGGTCATACTGCAGGAAATACTAGAGGGAGTAACAGACATTGACTTGGTGGTGAACCTCAAGCTTCGAGAAGAAGCACTGCTTGCAAAATGCCTTGGGAGAAGGATTTGCGTTGAGTGTGGAAGAAATTACAACATTGCTTGCATTGACATCAAGGGTGAGAACGGGAATCCTGGAATTTATATGGATCCACTTCCTGCTCCTCCACAATGTGCACCAAAGCTTATCCAACGAGCTGATGACACTGAAGAAGTTGTTAAGGAGCGACTACGTATTTATTATGAAAAGGTATTACTGCATCTTTCATTTTTTGTATTGGTGCTTTTTTTTTTAATATAATCATCACATGAACTTGTGAAGTTCTATAACACATCATCTGTTGATCAGCCACGTGTACTTTATGGGATTTCATCTTCTTTTTAAGTATTTTTCTGCCAGATGAAATATTTTATAGCCTGTGTATGGTACCTTGTTGTATATTTGGAAAAAAAAAGAGTGAAATATAACTTATATCTATTTGTTAGACCACAGAAAAACTTGCAGATAATTGACGAGAGAAAAGTATGCCCCCCCACTCCCAAAAAAAAACCCCCAAACCCTCCTCAGTAGATTTGAGATAATAAATGGATCTTAAAAAGCTTCAGTATGTCTATTCTGATTTCTCTCTAAATGATTATCACTATTGGAAAGATAATAAGTGCTCTTGTATATGGCAACATGTGGTGGAAAGTAAAAAATAGTCTTGGGGTTACAAATGAATTTGTTAGAAACCATTGATACATGCTCTCACTCAAAGCACATACATTTGTTACCGATGCAACAAACTAACCTGTTGTACATGCTGATTTCCACTCAAAATATATGGCTGACTTATTATTTTTATGTTTTTTTCACGGTGACACACAAAAAACACAAGTGCAAGAGCAATTTTTTATTTTTTTTTTGGAATTCTGAATTTGTGGATGTCTGAAATCTAAACATTAAGATGTTTGACTCTCTCGTTCACTTTATAGTTCTCAAAAGACTAAGATTGCCTTTCTTGTTTTGCCCTTTTTCTTTATGAAAAAAAATAGATTTTGTTATAAAAAAAGTAGCACAATTAACTTCATTTCTGGCTGATGTAGTAAATTCACCAGCAGGCTCCCTATCTCTAGATTTCATGGAGTAATATTTGGTACTATGCCCAATTTCAGCTGTTATTTCCATCAATATGTACACAATCATGAACTCTATAGTTTTTTATTGTTACTGTCGTTCTAATTGCATCATAATCTAGGTGTCCGTAGTTGTACTTTTACATCTCAGCAGTGGTTTACACAACAGAATTCGGGAAAAAAGAGAGGACAAGAAACAGTAGTTTATCTTGATATAACTTGTGAGAAAAGGCAGTAGATCAGTTGGGCGTTCCTGTGATACATTTACAGTGTAGTTGGGTGCATTTGATTTCAAATTCATTGTTCTATCTATAATGTTTTTCCATAGGGTGTTTGCTTAACATATAAATGCCAGAATTTTCTTTTCAATACATGGATGCCATGCTGCATATTTCCTCTTTTCCCTCCACCACTCTTTATCATTCCTTTTAAAGTGGTAAATAGTAATAAAAATGTTGCCTTGGAGTGGGAATAATGGACAATCATAATAATCGAGCTTAACTTCTGGCATAAAGTAGGTTTTTTTAAAATGATTCTGACAATAATAGCTGTAATTGTCATTTGTTCCGCAATTAATGGCCTGAAATCTGCAAACCATATTTTCTTGCAGAGTCAACCTGTTGAGGAGTTCTACCGCAGTCGTGGGAAGTTGTTGGAGTTTGATCTTCCTGGAGGAATTCCAGAATCCTGGCCAAAGCTGCTGGAAGCTCTGAATCTTGACCAGGAGGATAAATGCTCTGCAGCAGCATGAACTCCCATAGTTCTGCAACATATTCTCAAGTTAGGTCATTCTTTGCATGTGGGAGACTACATGCATAGTATTTAGAAAAAAGGAGGTTAACAATTATATCAAATAAACAAGCCTAAACCATTACCATAATTTTATTGTTTGGGGAGCAAGGAGGCCATTCAATGGACTTGGTTAACGATATGATTTGTTGTTAGATGCATTTGGCTTGTAGTGATTAAATGGACAGGTGTCAGTGCCATTCAATTTTGCTATAACAATTGGTTTTGAAATTCGTTTTTAAGGGTTCTTTGAACAGAAACAGCAAACAATAGTGGAAATCTAATAAACTGCTTTATTTGACTCAAAAGACCATGTTCTAGTTTTGTCTAGACAGGAGCTACTATCTCTCTTCTTGTTGTTTACATTACTTCTTGTGAGGTGCTACCTGGTTTTTCAGTTTCTTGCATGTGTTGAGATTGGATGGATTGGTTGTTTGAGTTCCCAACTTCCCATGGATAACCTTTTATTGTGGCAATTGGCAAGCTACTCAACATCAATATGCTTTTGTGCACAATCTAAATGCATAAGAAACAATATGCTCACCTATCTTAGCTTCTCTTCTATCAGCATTCTTCTCTCGCATCTCGCAGTTTTTCTTTCTCAGCATGACAGTCCTCTCCTTTCAGATCAATGCGAAGCATGCTAATTTGTGTTCCCTACATATTGCTTTAAACGCAGTTTTTTTTCTTCTTGTACTGTGAATCTACGCTCCTACCAGGGGTTTTAAGCACTTCTCTTGCAGCTCTGTAACTGATTCAGTTTTCGTTATTGCCCGAGTTGCGTCGATGTTGAAGATGAACTATATATGTCACTGTGTATTAAATTTTAGTTTCCCGTTTAGTCATTCCAAGTCGTCTTCTTTCTCCCACTGATCGAATAGAAAGCTGGACGGAATCAGTTTATCGCTCTCCTCGTGTGCGTGTGGGAAGATAGTTTAAATGTTCAACGGAAGCATACAAATCTATCACGTTACATGTTCTGAATCTTTAAAAAAAAAAAAATCTTCGATTGTCGTGCCTAGTATACACTAGTGTTCCATCGGTTATCACCCCATTGACCAGATGCTTAGGCCAGCTAGTTGATGAGCCATGAGGTCCACGAAAGCCCCCTTCCACTATTGACCAGATGCCAAACACAAATTGTGCCCATACCTTTCATTAGGGATTGCTCGAGCAGAAAAGGCCCATTTAGCAATCACATTTCGAGGCCCTACAAGTTAAAGAGCCAGCGAACCCATTCCAAGCTATAAATATTTTTTTCAAAAATATTTTTGAAAATTTTTATTATTATTTTAAATTAATATTTTTTTATATTTTTAAATCATTTTAATATAATGATTTAAATAATAATTTTAAAATAATAAAAATTTATTATTTTAATATATTTCTAAATAAAAAACACTCTAAAAAACAACCATTACACTACCTATACATACTTTATAAAAAGAAGCATTTTAAAATTTAGTTCAAGTGGTAAAAATTGTACCTTCACGAAAGTTCGACCGAAGTCCCAATGTTTTTTTTTTCAAGGTAAAAAAAAAAAAAACCGGATAAGGAATCTGGAACAAACCTCGAAAACAAAAAGGCAGTACGAGCAACTTTCAGGAATCTAATTCAAAAGAAGGATGAGCTATCCATTCTTTGAGCTGTGGGAGGAGGGGAGGGCGTCAGTTAACGTGGCCAGAAACTCGTGCCAGACTGCAAGGAACTAAGGAAGGCATAAGAAGCAAAGCCTGTTAAAAGCGAAAAATCATAGCCTCACAGGACAACATTCTTGTCCCGTCTCTGCTTGAATTGGAATCACTGCCTCATAGAAGGCATCCTTCTCTATTTCTCCTCTCTTCTATGTTTTTTTCCCCTTAATTGATAAAATTGCAATTAATTTTTGCAGAAAGAAAAAAAATGCACGTATCCTCATGAAAAAATGATTTCATTTATGTTAAAAAAATATTTATATATAAGAAAATACATGAAACATCAAACTAGTTAGCAATTTTTTTATTGGGGCATTCACTTCTTATAGTTTTATTCATTTTTTGGACATCTATTGTCGGAATACTCGTATAATCAATTTTGGTAATGTTTTATAGGCTTTTATTATTGAGATTACAATTATGAACAGACATATATGTTCCTCTATTGTCCGAATCTTAAACTACTTGTAAAAATAAATAGCGTGCATTGCATTTTTTTTCTTTTTTTGGTTGTGTTATGCCTGCAACAGTAGAACTAAAAACTTAAATCTAGTAAAACCAAACTTGACTCTATGAGGATTGGTCCGGCGGTTGACCCGGACGAATCCGAGTAAGACCTAATTTATATATATATATTAATTTCTTTTAACAATCCACTTAACAGCAAAAGAAAAGAAAAAAAGAAGAAGTTAAAGTTTGTGACTTGGTTTCTTTTTTGAACAGCCCAGGATTCTATTAGCAACTATCTTGTTCTTTGAACAACCGAAAGCTAGATTGCTTTGTTTTATAATAGAGGATTCATCAGATAAATCGGTGCTACTTCCAGCTGGTGTTACTTTTACAGGGGCTTTATCTCTTCTACTGACTGAGTGTATTTGGTATTATGATAATTTTTATAGTTATGGTTTGAAAAAATTTATTTTATAAAAATATTTTTAATTGAGATTAGTTTAGTATTTATATATATTTGGTTAAAATTATAGTTGAAATTGAGATTGAATAAAAAGTAGTTCAATATGTTTGGTTAAGAATGCTTTTCAAATTAAGGTTATAAAATAATTAAAAAAGATATATATTAATATTGATGGGTTTTAATTTAAATATTGTAAATTTAACAACTGTTATTACATCATGAAATAAATAATACTTATATAAAATATTTTTTATTGTTCCATTAAACTATCTACAATTTCATCACGTACGAAATCTATCCGACAAAGATTACAGTTTTCTTGGTTTCTTAAGCGTGCAACAATATCATGTAAAATATCATCAGGAACAGAATTGGAATTGCGATCAGATTCTGCAAATACTACGCCATCAAGCGACTTCCTTCTAATTTATATAGCGTCATTGAATAATATTAAACAATAATTTTTTGAATAAAACACAATTAAAAATAAAAATAAAAATTGTTTGTTTTATAACTGGGTCGGACACAGTTTAATATTGGACCGGACCCGATCTGTCCGGAATAGTAGAAAGTGTTTCCACTGTTCACGTGAACAGTGAAGACACTCTCTATTATTCATTTAATTGAACAGTCATTTTCCACTTATATAAACAGTGAAGAGTGAATTAATTCACTCTTGACTGTGTGGAGAGAGTAGAAGCAGCTTAGAGTTGTTTTCAGCAGCACGCAGACATGCCTGTAAATTCTGGCAGATCTCATTAATAGTAAATAATGTTTTATCACTTACTAAACATATGATATAGTGCGTTTAGCATAGACACAAACACACTCATGTAGACAAACGGATACGTTGCTGCTTTTACACCTTTTGTTTCTTTTGGTCAACTATTTAGTTTAAACATTATCTCTTTGTTAAAAGATATTGGTATTTGAACATTATTAAGTAATACTTTAAAAGGTACGGGAAAATTATTGTAGCTTCCCCATGCCTTTCATTTATTAATATATTATATTATTATAATTATTATATTATATTATAGAACTATTTTTTATATTATTTTTATGTTTTTTTAATAAATTTTTTTATTTGATTTAGTTTGTTAATGTTAATTTTTTTTATTTAGTTATTAGATTTTCATGATACGGACTATGGGTTTGATGGGTTTACCTGATTTGACGAGTTAACCTGATTTTTTTCTTTTTAATTAATTTTTTTCGTTTAGTTTAGTTTGTTAATGTTAAATTTCTTTTTATTTAATTATCAGACTTTCATGACACGTATCCTGAGCTTGACGAGTTAACTTGGTTTGATGGGTTAACCCAGTTAATTCTGGGTAAACCCGTCAATTTTTTTTCTATTTAGTTATCAAACTTTCACGACGCGAATCCCAGATTTTACAGATTAACCTGATTTGAAGGGTTAACCCAATTAATTCAGATTTTTTTTCTTTTTCTTCATTAGTTTTTTTTCCTGTTGGATTTTTTCTTTGTTTTTTTTATTTAATTATCACACTTTTATGACACGACCTTATAGCCAGACCCACATCCAATATTCTTGGGTCCGGTGTTGCAGTCAGATTCACTTAAACTTGGGTCATGTAAATTTAATGTTATTATTAATATTATAAATATTACTTTTAGGTCAGACGTTATAGCTAAATCTAAGACTTTTGGATATAGTTTTGTAGAAAAACCTAACATTTTTAAATCTTAGTTTTTTTTTATATTTTTTATGCAAAAAAACCACGACATCGCGCGGGTCATGTAACTAGTCTCTTTATTAAATCGTGTTGCTGTCAATTTCTTTGGATGTCTGAATTAATAAGTCAAAGATCCACTCGATGCTCGTATCCTTTCTTTTGTTCCTTGTTCTCTTCTCCTTTATCTTGGAACTGATTTGTTATTGCCAATTAATGAATCTAGCAAGGGGTAGTGGCATTCAGAAAGAAGCTGATATTATGTCCAACGCCGTTTGTACATGCTTAGTAAAAACCAGAAGCATAAGTGATTTGAGTAGATGTTCTTGCGCAAAAATTCGCACGCACATGGAGCAGAAGTGGACATTATGGAAATTTCCGACCCTTCAAGTTGCAGGTTAAGACTCCCACACACATCCTATATTCAATTCCGGTTCTTATTAATCAAAATGGTTGACCAGAAAAAAATTGATGCACTTTACCTAATTAATTAGTTCATCGGATAAGAAGCATGAAGTTTTCCAGAGCGGGACCATAAAGAGCCCAGACAAAATAAAGGTAGATAATCCATGTATGTGCCCAGGGACCTCACGAGCAGAAACGATAAGCAATTGCACTTTTTCGCTGTGAGCTTGATACTGGGAATATTCAAAGATGGGAGTGTGAGAGAGCCAGCTCAAGGCATAGCCGTCCTTTTGGGATTCAAACAAAGGATGGTTAAAATTCATTTTTTTTTAATATTAATCTTTTTTTAGTTTTAGATTGTTTTGATATCTATCACTAATTTTTTTTTTAAAAAAATATTACTTTAATTTATTTTTTAAAAAAATATTTTTAAAAATAATAGTTAGCAAGAAAAAATCTTCAAAAGAATGAATCCTCCATCTTCCATTGATAATGAGCTTTGTAGCCACAACAAGAATACAGCGTCTGCGCAGGACCAAACGTTCCAAGCAGAACTAAAATCTCAGCCCAGGCCTATTTTTAACTTTCGCTCGAGACCGAGCCCGACAACCCGCTTCTGTGATGTATGACGTCACTGAAGATATGTTCTTGCTCACGTGTCAGCGCCATGTCGCCTTCCTCAAAGCACTCACGGTTCACTAAGGGCATTCCCGTCATTTCAGAACACCATCAAATTACGATTCTCGAAAGCGGGAGCATCTTTAACTCGTTGGACAACGTGCCACGTTTGATCGCGTGGTCACGGAGATCTTCCGAGAACAGTTCACAGCAAGTGACGCTCCAAATCAGCGAATTTATGTACCCGGATCCACTATACTCGGAGAAATAGATGTAAGAAAAATAAAGAAAGAAAGATTTTTTATTATTTAATATAATTTATTTATTTTTTGAATTTTAGAAAACCTCACCTTTTAAAAAGTATATTTTATAGATTCAGATGAATTAATAAAATTCTAGCTATTCCAATTTTTATAAAAGATACTAGTCCTAACATGAATTCAAGAGTTTAATACAATTCACTACTATAGAATATCTCAAATCATGTAGACTTGTTTTTTTATGGTTTTTCATTGAGAAATTAAGAATCCTACTTTGATAAGTTTAATTTAAATAAATACTCGGAATAAAAAACAAGCACTCACTGCATAAATAATTCAGACAAACATGAGATTGGTTAAGCATTCGATTTTATCCGCGTCAGCACCCGGAAAAAAAAAAAAACACAGGATCACCATGCCGTCACAAAACTATTCACGGCGGGGCTTTTGATCTCGTGCCACGTCAGAAACAAGAATCCTACATGGCAGTGTTGTGAGCCATCATTTTGCCCACGCCAGTAAGAAGAGAAAACAGAAGCTAGTTCAGAGGAATTTTTAAATTACTTCCAGATAACTTGCACCAGTTATTCTACATATCTATTTTAAAGAGAGAGTTACATATAGTGGTAAAAATAAAATCACATTACTTTTCACGAAAAGTAAAAGTAAATAAATAGATAGCTAAAGTAAAATATTTGAACTTGCATAAATATTTTGCTTTTTACATTTAATTTCCATTGATTTTTTTTAATTTAAATTTGACTAACACCCTCTCTCTTATTATTTTAATTGTTTAGTACTTTGTTTTTTAAAAAATAGCAACTAGTATTTTGAATTACTTCTATGGTTTTACAATACTTCAATTGTATTAATATAATTTATCTTATTTTTTTTATTTAAAATTTAAAATAGATAAATTATATTTACATGATACGCCAATAAAAATTATCTATATGTAGCAACCAAAATTAATCTTTAAGATAAATAAAAAATTATAAAATAAAAATATATACGAAGTTAAATATTTTTATTTACATTTATTTTTTTCTTCTTGCATGAAAGATAACTACTTGATTTAGTTTTTGATTAAAATTAATAACTTATTTATTTATCTATTAATTCATATGTTTTTCATCATATTTGATTAAAAGTTTTTAATTAAATTAATAATTTTTTATCAATTTTTTTATTTTTTATTTTATTAAAAACAAACATTATCTTTCCATTTACTGATTAAAAGAATTATGACAGTGAAAAACGTGTTTATAACATCGAAACCTTCTCCTCTTCTCTTGCATTAAAAAAAAATTCAGAATCCTTTCACCGCGGAGGTCGGGTGCGCTAGCTAGTGGCCCAGTTCCATGTTTCCTAAACATTATTCTCCTTGGACCGAACCCGATAACCCGGCCCTTTATTGAACGACGTCATCAAAGATATTTTCTTGCTCGCGTGTCAGCTCCATGTCTCCTTCCTCGAAAAAATCAGCAGCCACTAAGATTATTTCCGTCTTTACAGATCACAATCGTACTCCCAAATGCAAGAGCATCTTTACCTCGCTGCAGTCCGCGCCACGTTTCATCATATGATCTACGAGATCCTCATGAGATCATCTCATCATTCACAATTAACGCTCCACGTCAGCAAATAAATTCCTCTTAACGCGGGCACTCTATTTTTCTATTTTTGATTTTTACACGGCAAAGGAAATCGATCCATATTCTCGGTCAAGTCACTTCAGAGTTTTTTTTTTCTTTTTCTTTTTTTTTTCCTAACATTCACTCTAAACTCTAAAGTAAATTTGAAGGGATGGTAGGAAAAAAAAATTCAAAATGAGATTTTGTATTTGAGTTTCACAATCATGCATTTATATTAAAAAAAATTTAAAAAATAAAAAAGTATAATTTTACTATATTTTTAAGTAAAAAATATTTTAAAAAAGAACCGCAATAATAATCATAAATAAATTTTTAAACTATATTTTTTTTACAATTGTACAAGTATTGTTCACTCATTTATTTTATTTATATAAAAAACAACATAATTTTTTGTTAAAAAACAAAAAGAAAGTTCGAAAACTTATTCAAAAAGTAATATAAACTTTAAAATTAATTCAATTCAATAATTATTTTTTATATATATAATATTTATTTGATCAAATTTAAATCAAGTCTAATCAAATTAATTAAATTATCAAAAACATAACAAAATTAACTATATTTCACTGAATCAATATTCATCTTAAAATCCAACTTAAATGAAGTTATCACCACACATTTCTGCAATCAAATCACTAGGAAACAGCCATTCTAATGAACACACACGAGGATCACCTTTGGTCCACCGTATCGTGAGATTCGTGACAGTTAATTCGCAGCACAGCTTTTGATCCCTTGCCAGCTCATATATCATGTTCTCCCGTGGTATCTGACATGGCAGGGCTGGGAGCCTTCATTTTGTCCACGTCATCAAGAGGAGAAAACGGGGAGTATAGTAATATCTTTTCGGTTTTCTTTTCCTTTCTTTTCTCTTCTTTTCCTTCCTGCAATATCTGTATTTTATTTAGCTTCTCTCAACCAGTCAAGTCGTTTCTTCTTCTTTGCAGATTTTGTGAACGAAACCCTAAAAGTTAATGTATTCGATTTATCAGTCTCTAATCTTTGTTTCAAGTACATTAATTTTTGAAGGCTGATAACTGGATCGAGGGAGAGGATGAGGTTTAAAAGGTAAAGTCATCATTTTTTTTTACTGTTTGACACGCTGCAGAGCTACTAACTCAATTTTTTCCTGGAAAATGAAACAAACGGTATTTTTTTCTCGAGAAGATACGGGGTTTAATTATTTTATTTTTCAATTTTTGTTCTTTATTTTTTTTGTTGAAAATTTCGAAACTGTAACACTCTGTTAACTTTATAATTTATTGTCTGTTTGGTTACTGAGAAAACCGAGGGAAATAAACTTGTTTTGAATTCTTGAGGTTTGTTTCGAAGAAATGAAGGGGTACTTAAAAAAAATGAATTCTTGCATTTTTAGCTGTTTTGAAGCTTTTTTTTTTTTACCTGGTCGGAATTTGAGAGATTTTGATCTCTGTTACTATAATCTGTTTGGTTTTTGAGATAATTGACATAAAGGAACAAAAGATGCTTGGAAACACAGAGACTCAAGAATTTTGGACAGAAAGGGAAAATAAATTTTAGCTTGCAATCTTTTCGTATGGTTCAAATTCATAGACGTAAAGTCTCCTAGGTTCATCAGAGTTCGGTTGATTATTACATGTGTGAATTTGTTTTTTGCTTTTATTCGATTTAGCGGATAAAAATTTCAAGATCTAGTTTTATTTTATTGCTGTATGAAGGAAACTGTGTTTGATGTCCATTTTTTGGATTCTTTTTTATTGCATTTTATAGTCTGAATTCTTATTTCGAGCGAGGGATGGGAGACAAGACATCGATATTGGTTCCATTTTGCAGGCTTGTCTGCTTGCCTTGAAATTGAAGAACAAAATTATGACTTTTTTTTTTCAAGAATGAGTTTTGAATCTTATCTTTGATGTGTTCCGTGTCTGAAGAAAAATAAAATGTTATAATTTTGCCGAGCTAAATACCTAGGAACTGTATGTTTCATTTAATGTTTTTATGACCCAAATTATTGAACATTAATGATATAAAAACATATTGACCTTTTCTTTTTTCTATATTTTCTCGGCTATAGATGTGTAAGATATTGCTACGCAATCGAAATGTTTGAGCATTCAAAGGTTACCACAGTGTAGTTCTGGGGTGATGATTTTGTGTATAGCATCTGATGTGTGACTTGCATCACTTGTGCAGGACTTGTTGAGCTATCGTGTTTGATGTGATCAGTAGCTTGGAGACAATGAAATGTGCAATATCTCTTGCAGAATAAAGAATGTATTCTCACCTACTCGGTCCGATGTGTTCCTTATTTGTGTCGTTTTGAATCTGATTGATGTTGATAGTTCAAATGAATAAAAATGCTTCCATTGACCAACGGGTCGCAGAACAAAATCATATTGTAGAAGATGAGCAGAAGGAAATAAGGGATGGGATCATGGGCGAGGGCCAGGAGCTCTCAGAGGAAGATGAGTCCCAAATTAATGAGGATGGAAAAGATATGAATGGTAAGGGCATGGAACTGCTTCAGGTCCAGAACGATGCCCAGGCTGTAATTCAGAGTCAACAGCAACAGTCTCAAGGGCCTTTGGTTATTTGGGAGAGGTTCTTGCCTCTTCGGTCTCTTAAGGTTCTGCTTGTGGAAAATGATGATTCAACTCGCCATGTTGTCAGTGCGTTGCTTAGAAATTGTGGCTATGAAGGTAAGTATTTTTATGCTGCTAACTTATTTTTGCTTAAGAGCTAACCTGATATATGATCTGTAGAAGACATTTCATATCATGCAAAGAAAATGATGCATGAGCTAAGTATTGTCATGGCCTGCTCTATTATTTTGCTCAGAGAATCAGGACCTACACTTCATATAAAAAGAGATACATGGGTGATAGCTTATCATAGAATGCTTTGGCAACTTCAGTCGAGCATCTCTCTCGTTTAGCTACCCCATTCTGTTGACATGTATTGCAAAAGGAAGTCTGATGAGTAATGTCCTGAGATGCTCGAGAAACTGAAGATACTCTTTCTCTTAAATCAAGACATAAAAATTCAAGTGATGGCAAATGTGAAGAAACTGTATATATAGCTCTTACTCTGGATTATTAAATATATGAGCATTATTAAACTATTTCATATTGTTCATTTATATAATATTTGATTTTCCATTAGGGGTTTTATTAACTAGGACTTTTAATTTTTCCCCATTTAAATGGTTTTATTTAGGATCTCAATTCTTGTGGTGCTGACTTTCTCCCTATTCCATTTCAAATAAAGGCTAGTCTGCCCTCAGAGTTAAAGAAAGAAGAGTAAAAGTTCCTATTCCTGTTCTGTATGGGGTTTGATGCTTATATAAGAGCATCCATAGTTTTTTTTTCCTGAAGTTGCATGTTTCGACGATTAACAATTGGACTTGAGATTTAGTTACTCCTTATCTTGACTGTTATATTTCTCTTCCCTTGGTTTCTCCTCCACTCTCATCCTGTTCTCTTTCGTTCTCCAATCCCTCCTCCTCCTGCATCTTTGGGGCAGATCAGCAATGCATGAATTGGCTTGCTATGAAAATTGGACAGATTATCCTCATTGTTTATGTGAAGCTTGTTGTCACGTCCACTGGCAGTATTAGAAGCCTCGTGTCCTAGCTTCTCATTCTCCTAAAAAGATCAAACACAAACTCTTTTTGGGAAATAAAGATGCCTTCCTCATCCATCTTGTATGTGTTTGTTTCAGAACAGTCAAAGAATATAATTATTCCTTTAGGATGATACTCAAGCCTTGCTCTTCTTGAGAAGAACAAGATTTGTGTCTTCTAATAAACACGTCACCTTAAGGATCTTCGAATAAGGAAACTTTTGTGCTCATCAATCATGCTTATCAAGCTTCTGATAAGAGATAAGGGTTCCAAAGAGTTTTGATAGAGGCAGGACAGGCCTATGTTGAATGATGGGGGCCATGGCAACCTCAAACTTTGCAAATTTTACATTTTGATCACAAAACTTCTAAACTTTTTAATCATATCCTTCAATTTACAGTTTATTTTATGGAATGTTTGGCATCCCCAAAGATCATGTATTATCCAATCAGCACCCCTAATCCTAAATTCTGGAGGCCTTGGCCTCATGATTATTTTATCATTTGGCTTACCTAAGCTTGTTTGGGGAGGAGAACATGCCACCTTTGAACCACAAGGCTCATTGGCTTCTTCTAAAGATCTAAAAATTGAGAAGTCAGGTTAATTTTTCTTACACTTTTACCTTGTTCCTTGGATTCCATCAAAAAGTTTCTTATACCATTACCAAAAACTTAAATTTCACCTCAGGATTTGGGATGGAAATAGTAGGATTATTTATAAATTCGATTTGGGTTTAAGAGTCCAAGGTGAGTTGGGTTTTTTATTCTTTGTAATATTTTTTATATATTTAAGTACATTATCACATTTGATAAGATATAATTATGTAATGGTTTGGGTTTTTTATATATTTCAGTACAGTAAAGCTTTTTATACAATTATGATAAAATATATTTTTTATATATATTTAAGTACTCGGTTTGGGTTCAAGAGTCGGAGGTGAGTTGGGTTTTTTATTCTTTGTAATATTTTCTATATATTTAAGTACAGTAAAGTTATCACATTTGATAAAATATAATTATGTAATGGTTGACATCTTTTTTTTTTGCGTGTTTCTCCATTTACTTAATGTAACTCTTTAAATAAGTCTCTTGGATGTAATATTTAAACAATGATTGGTAATGGATAAAAGTTTTACTTTCTTAAGTAAACAGATAATGTAAATTACTCTTTTAAGTATCCCAGCAAATGCATGGAACTTTCTCCTATTTGTTTCCGTTCCTCCTGTTTATAAGCTAACAATCACACCCCCCCCCCCCCTGTATTTTTTGTTTTAGTTACTGCTGTATCAAATGGTCTACAAGCTTGGAAGGTTTTACAAGATCTGACAAATCACATTGATCTTGTTTTAACTGAGGTGGCCATGCCTTGTTTATCAGGCATTGGCCTTTTAAGCAAGATTATGAGCCACAAAACTTGCTGGAATATTCCTGTTATTAGTGAGTATACTTTACTATTTTGTTCTTCTTTTTGTTTGGAGCGGACACCCTTTTATGACTTTCATCTTAAGAAATTGACACTTTTAACTGCCACACCTGTTGACTCTTTTGTGCAGTGATGTCGTCTCATGATTCCATGAATGTAGTCTTTAAGTGTTTGTCAAAGGGTGCAGTTGACTTTTTAGTGAAGCCTATTCGAAAAAATGAGCTTAAAATCCTCTGGCAACATGTTTGGAGGAAGTGCCATAGCGTGAGTTGCTATACTTTTGTCAATTTGTGCATCAAACAAATAATATGGGTCAATATTTGGACTCTTAACTTCAAGTCTCCCCTATATATATGCATTTTACATGTCAATTTTTGAGAAATTCCAACTTAAAAGGAAGTTGTCAATTTTGCTTAGAACACCATTATGGATACAAATTTGAACCATTTACATTGTGGGAGTTTTGTTTGGATTTTTGTTGGCCTTTTTGTTTGGATTTTTGTTGGCCTTTTTTATGTGTTCACAATATTTACCACTTCAGCAATATAGGATCACAAAAAAATGCAAAGCTCTGAAATTCTGTTTTGCATTTACTATTCATCGTTTCATCAGGCTAGTGGTAGTGGTAGTGGGAGTGAAAGTGCTGTGCGGACTCAAAAATCCACAAAATCAAATGGTGCTGATGAGTCAGATAACGATACTGACAGCAATGATGATGATGGCATTGGAAGTGTTGGTTTGAATGCAAGGGATGGAAGTGACAATGGAAGTGGTACCGAGGTAATTTTTTATTTTTATTTTTTATGGACAAGCTTATACTTTGATATTTATGTAGGGAATAATGAAAAGAATATAGATAGTAATAGATTAGTGGGTAATGGTATTCCTTGTACTTTGAGGACTACAATTTTTTTGTGCCATTGAAATCTGGGACTTCATATGCAAGGGTCATGGTATAAAGATATTTTAGAGGCTCATAAAGGTCCATTTACAGGTCAGGGTCATAAGGGCCTATATGAGATCCTAACAATGTCATGGCATGCTCAATTATCTCTTAACCTAGCTATGTTAGGCTCTTTAACCATTGTTGTAGCTCACCATATGTATGCCATGCCCCCTTATCCATATCTAGCTACAGACTATGGTACACAACTGTCATTGTTCAAACATCACATGTGGATTGGTGGATTTCTCATAGTTGGTGCTGCTGCGCATGCAGCCATTTTTATGGTAAGAGACTACGATCCGACTACTCGATACAACGATCTGTTAGATCGTGTCCTAATAATTAGAAACTGTTATAGATACGGCTCTGCAACACACCTGTCAGTGATTAATTATTGGAATGTTGTACCTAGCCATATTCAGTGCTGTTATCTGTGGTCAAGCTGTAGATAGAATATTCAAGTGAAATATTTGCCTCCTGACTTTTACTAAGGAAATTTTGCATTTTCAGGATTTCCAAAATCAAGCTTCAGTGACCCTAGAATTGATGTGCAATGTATACATGTACAAGCTGGGTGAATGATCTTTTTCTAAGTGTGTTGTTTTCATGTCAGTATTTTAGTGTTGCACAGCAAGATTCCTTTTTTATTATTAAGACTTGAATGGTAGCTCAGTTGACTTATATTTGTTGTATCACTAAAACAACATGATGTTGGTTCCTTTTAGTCTACAATTAGACATGCGATTGTCCATGCACACACATTTGCTTGAATCTATGTATTCCACATACAAATGAGATGCATAGATAATGACATAGATGGTGGAAAATTCATTGCTTCTCTGAAGAAAAACACTGGTAGCTTTTTGTCATTAAGTTAACTGCATGTCTTTCTACTGATTAGAAACTTTATTGTGCAAATATGCTAACTCTTGAGTAGATGTAGATAGATAACTATGCTAAAAAGGACGTATCTCTAATAAAGCATAATACATCACAGGCTAAAAGTAGAGAACAAATGTTGCAGACATTATTTGGTCATATGCCATATCAAAGCGATGATGGTAACTTAGCGAGTGATATGTCTTTTGTTCAGAAAAGGATAACCCATAAACCAATGTGCAAGGATTAAGTTGGTGGGAAAACATAGGATGGTGTGATATGATTGCATGAACCCTAGAATAATGGTTTAAAAAACAACCATAGATAAAGCAGAACAGCTAAAGCTTCCATATAGCGAGCACAACTTCTGATAAGACTGCATGATTCTGTATCTTTCCTGTGTTTGACAGTGGGTTTGTTAATGTGCATGTGCGTGCACAAGTATATGTTTTATGTGTCTATAGACAATGCATGCAAAGATACTTTTGGCAAAGAAAGGTTCCTTAACACATGAATGGTATTGCGTGGCAGATTTCTAACACGCATCTTGTAATGAAGTGGTATTCAAATATCTGTATGAACGCTTGTGTTCTGTCTTTGCAGAGTTCCTGGACAAAGAGGGCTGTCGAAGTTGACAGTCCCAAACCAATGTCACCTTGGGACCAGGACCATTTATCTGATCCGCCTGATAGTACATGCGCCCAGGTTATTCACTCAAGGCCTGAGGCATGTGACAACAGCTGGGTGCCCCTGGCTACAACGAAGAAGTGTGGAGAGCAGGATGATGAACTTGGTAGGCATGGCTCTGTATGCAGTGATTTTTTTTGGATTTTCACTCTCTGATGTCCCCTTATCTCCCTCCTTTTCTTGAATTTTGGTTGAATTTGTAGATAATATTGTTATGGGCAAGGACTTGGAGATAGGAGTGCCTAGAATTCCAAATTTGCAGCTTAAAGATCCGATCAAAAAGGTACCAACCAACATAGCAGATAATGATGGAGAGAAATTTCCTGAAATAAAATCAAAGCACGATGGTGGGCATTTAGAGAGAAGACAACAGGAGCTCAACAGTGAGAAACGCAATACAGAATTAAGAAACCAAGGCAATGATCTTAAGGGTGGCATCACAAACAGTGCTAATCCTCGGATGGATAGTTTAGTCTTAGACATCCCAAACGGTCTCTCCTCTAACCGAAAAAATGAGGTCACCTATGAGACCAAGGAGGTGCCTTCTTTTGAGCTGAGTTTGAAAAGGCTGAGAGATATTGGAGACGCCGGGGCCAGTTCCCATGACCGAAATGTGTTGAGGCATTCAGACCTTTCAGCATTCTCAAGGTAAGAGAAGTTCAGATTCTGAGTATATCCATCCTTCTGTTCTCCAATGAAGATACATTTGAAAGTTGAATCTTCATTACCATGCAGGTATAATTCTGCTTCAACTGCTGATCAGGCTCCAACAGGGAATGTAGGCAGCTGTTCTCCGCTTGACAATAGTTCAGAGGCAGCAAAAACAAAATCAATGCAAAATCTTCAATCTAACTCAAATAGCACACCTCCTAATCAGCGTTCCAATGGAAGTAGTAACAACAATGACATGGGCTCTACCAATAATATTACTTTCACCAAACCTTCTGTAATCAGTGACAAGCCAACTCTCAAATCTACAGTCAAATGCCACTATCCTTCTGCCTTCCAGCCAGTGCAGAATGACCATACAGCTCTTCCTCAGCCTGTAATACAGGGTAAGGGTGATGCTCCTATTGCTAACACGACTCTGGTTAAATCAAGAGGTGTGAACCAGCAAGGTCAAGTGCAGCACCATAATCATTGTGTGCATAACATGCCCCAGCAGCAGCTGCAGCGGCAGCTCGCCAACCATGATGACCTGTCTTTGAATATGGCAGCTGCAGCTCCCCAGTGTGGGTCATCTAACATGTTGAGCACACCCACGGAAGGAAATTCTGGTAATTACAGTTTGAATGGAAGTGCCTCAGGAAGTGGCATTGGGAGCAATGGCCAGAATGGAAGCAGCATCGCTTTGAGTGGGGCTGTTGAGAAAGTTGAAACTCCTGGACCTGGTGATGAAAGTGGGAGCAGGAGTGGAGTTGGTCGAAATCGCTTTGCACTGAGAGAGGCTGCATTGAGCAAATTCCGCCAGAAGAGGAAAGAGAGATGCTTTGAGAAGAAGGTAACTGAAATTGCTGCGTCATTAGATACAAGCTTAGAATTCAATTATTTTCCTTAAATGTACCTTTAGTGAAACAGTCCTAGCATATAGATAATCTTTAGTAAAAGACGGTACTTGAGCTTTGTGACATACAAAAAGATCTCTCAGTTATGCACTTACACGTGCATGGATAAACACCCAACTCTAAGATCAATCACCATGGACATATCAAGCACCATGAATTTTCTTTAGCAGTATTCACCGGTGAAAACATTAGTTATCCCAACAGTCATCTAAGTGAATTTGTGAAATTCAGAATAAAGGATCTATCATGATGGTTGTTTCTAAACTGTATTTAAAGTTTCTCTCTTACATTCCATAATCTTTTCTAGGTTCGATACCAGAGTAGGAAGAAGCTGGCAGAACAAAGACCCCGGATTCGAGGACAATTTGTGCGACAAGTGGGACCTGAACATAAAGATGAGGATGCACGTAGCTAATCTGACCATTCCCAGCTTGTGTCTTTGGAATTGAGATCGGTTGGAATATGCTTGGCAGGAAAAAAAATTTACAGAACCGCTGCTATCAAGGACAAATTAATTGTGTGTAAGAGTTTGTTCAGAAAGACATCTTGTACTGTTCTATGATTGTGGACTCATATAGGTGTTACTGTTATGGACTATTACTACTACTACACAGAAGGTAACCCTTCACAAGGTAGCCTTCTCCAGTAAATGGGCTCATCGATTTGTTGTGTTGTGGTTTACCAAGGACTGTCAACCCGGTCCCATGGGTACTGCTTGAAACTTGGAAGGTTCCCGTTTCTTTTGTTCTCCTTGCAACGGATTCTGTTCTGTTCATGATGTTTCTGTTCTCAATTCGTTTCTTCTGTCAACTGGTTTTGAATGTAGCTGAGAATCCTCACACACAGGTAGGGAGGAGGGTAGCTATAGTCCGGTCTTATTCTTTGAAACATTATTAGCATCTGGATATCCTCATTGCAAACACAACGCATTTCTTGATGTGGGAAATATTGCTAAAAAATTATTAGCAAGCGACTATCATGTTTTTATCGATTTCTTTTGGTCCAAAGTTTTGCTTGCTGGTTAGGTGATCTTCATATTTTTCTAATTCTAGCTGTGAAAAAGTCGCTAATTTTCTTTCCTTGCAACGGTGCTTCCAGCATGCCATGCTCCGAAATCTCACTAGTGTCGCTAAACTTTGGTACCCAGTGTTATCCAGGTGAAGAGGCAGACAGAAACCAAGAAGAAAGTGCTTGCTTCCTACGGAACAGTAATCGTGTCTTATCGTTACTGTGTATGTTATCCTGAACATGAGGTGGCTATTCGTTCCTTTTGTTGCTTTACTGCTTGGACTCCAACTGCCAGTTCAATCGAGGAACCCAACGAGATTACTCGGGCCTCGTGTTCGGTGGACCATGAACGCTTCCGCAACCCAATTATCTGGTGACTTCTGAAACTGAACCATCGTCTACCTAGCAAGGTGGAGGATAGGCCCGTTTGCAATTGATGAATTTTTTATGATGTCGCAAAATCTCTCCGTAGAATAACATTTGCCTTTTAGGGTTACAGAGTATACAAAATCATGAATTCATTATGCATGCAAGGCATAGTTGCCAAGCCTAGACAATCTCCAGGTTAATAGTTGAACCTCCGAATGAAAAGGAAAACAGAAATTCAAAAGAAGTAAGAAGTTTGGCCTCTCTTTATGTGAAGATCCTTTCTCTGCTGTCTACCATCGTTGAGCTATATCGTTATTGCTGGAGACCTATGCATGGTATCATAACAGCAATAGCTTGCAGCGTGAGTTGCAAGCCCGAGCGTGACATCTGCAGGAATCTCTTAAGGCCCTTGCACTGTGCTGCAACCAATTCGTGT
>Ga0325410_1002403_pt1 | contig 21006 bp, 6 predicted proteins | sample PopdelMetagenome_16_FD_206182 | JGI IMG/M metagenome (GOLD analysis project Ga0325410, IMG submission 206182) | Populus deltoides microbial communities from Bellville, Georgia, United States - Xylem-PdIQD-R3 | ecosystem: Host-associated > Plants > Phyllosphere > Stem > Wood/Secondary xylem... | reverse complement strand
GGCTACAAACCTGCAGAGGTGGCGACAATGTTAACTTTTAAATTGACCATAGTATTGTTTGGTTGTACTGTGCTTTTTCCCCTATATGATGAAAATTATTTGCTGAATTTGTAAGTCTGAAAGTCCAGTTATAACTGAAGATACCTTATGTATTAGCTGACCCTTCTTAACGTTGTTGGTAGAAACCTGAGGGCCATTATTGTATTTGAATTGAGTACTGTTTGGGGAAGACCAAGAGTGATGCCTACTATTAATTGGATAGATGTTTAGGATATTTTGGAGCATAGTCATTTAGTTTCCAACAAATTTCTCGCACATGATGATTATGATCATAAATGGAACAATGTAATGGTTTACTGTTAGCAGAGATGAAATGAGAAGAAGCATCTTGTCCACGTCTAGCAACTAGGGCCACTGATTCTGTCTTGTAAACAACCATTACAAAATTATCTGCTACTTTATGAATGTTGCCTAGGCTACTTTGCTTTTGTACTTGTACAACAAAGGCATAGGCTTTAACAACGTTAAGTACTGGGTTCATCATTAGAATTTAACTTTGAATGGCATTGTATGCAGTGATGGAGGCAGGGGGCTGGCAGGGGCTCCGACCCCTGCAAGGAAATGTTTTTCCATATTTCCCAGCCTCTCTCTTGTAAATATTTATAATTTTAGTATAATTTTAACCTTTTTAAAATAATTTTTTTAATTTGCCCCCCTTTAATTTTTTGTTCTTGCTCCGCTCCTGATTGTATGAGTCATTAAGTCCCATTAAAAACTGCATCAGCTGATGTCTATTGTGATCTTCTCTACAAGAACATATGGTATTATTATAGGATTCCAAGTTATCTCATATATATATATTTTTTTAATTTTAAGTAGTAAGCCGCAACAATCATATGATCTTGAGTAAAACAAGTAATATCTTGTTCAATCTAAAAAATATAAGAAATATTGCCGTGTGAAAAATGATCCCTAAGGTCTTCCCATACTTCTTATGATGTGGCTAGAAAAATGACACTATTTACAATATCTTGTGCGAGTGAATTAAGGATCCAAGAAAGAATCATATCATTGCATTTTTTCCATGAAGCATATTCATCGGGCTTATTTGTTTTAGATGGCATGAAAATGGTTCCATATATAAAACCCAACTTGGATTTGGCATTTAAAGAAATCATCATGGCCCTACACCATGTCGAGTAATTAATTATCGTTAAGAGAATTTGAGATGAGCACCATACCTGGATGATTTAAATGGTGCAAGAAATATGGATTATTGTTTAAGGGTTGTTGTTCCTCTATGATGATCAGCAGGAGCAACAAAAAAGAAGAAGAAGAAATGAATAGAAAGATTAAGGTATTAAACCTAGCTCTGATACCATGTAAAGAAAATAAAATTAAAATCTACTCGTACATTTAATTGTAATAGGAAACATCTACTTTATACAAGGAAGTTTCTATGAGCTTTCGTTGTCCCTCTAACTCTCCAGTTCTCTTTTCTCCCTGCTATATCAAATTAAGTTTAACTATAATTACTGAAATTATACCCTGTTAAGCATCCATTTAAGCATTGTTTTCGTGTGTGTAAATTGTTTTCTGTTTCAATAGCAACAACTTTCATAATGAAAAAGAAAAAGAGAGATATTGTGAGTAATTAAACAACAACAACACAAATTACTTCTCATGTCGTAACTCATAACCATGAACCAAGGTTATCAAAAACAAATTTTTAACATGACATGAAAATTACAATATAAACTTAGATTGTAAAAATAGATTATAAAATCATAATTAATTTTATTTTCATACATGGTTAATACAAACAATAAGAAATTCCATCAATAAAGATGTGTAATTGTTCTTTTATGATAAAATCCTACCGTACAAGAACCAAGAAAAACTTCCTCGCGATCTTTTATGGTAATTATCTCGTAATTGCATTACTATAGTACTTCCCTTTTCATTTAGAAGTTCTCCTTCTTTATTCCCTCTTTCCTTTGAGTTGAAAGTGGAAGTGGTTGGTAAGACTTTACGTCCAAGAAAAAACATTGAAAACAACTATGTCTTCACAACTATGCTCTTTTGTTGACTAGCACTAGTTCCAATGCTCCTTTCAAATGCATAACTATCTATAGTGTTTTAGCTTATTTGATGTCTTTGCTTTGATAAATAATGCATCACTTTTAGATATTGTTATACTTTTATAAGTTTCAGATATTGTTTGTTACACACCATAAGTCCCAACAAGTGAATTAATAAGGAATTGTAGGCTCTGTACGAACAAAAATGAATGAATCAAACAATTTATAGTAAGATCTTGTTTTTTTTTTTTTTAATCATCTTGAAGTCTGGTTCCTTCTTAGATCTATCTTAGACAAGTTATGAGATTTTTTATAGAGAAATCATAATGTTATAAACTTATTTAAAGTAATCATAATGTTATAAATTTATTTAAAGTACTATGGTATATAGGCATAAACACATGGTAAGTCAGATTTTAGAGTATGGTCCGTTACTCTTGTTCATAAAAATATCCATATTAAATAAGTGTCTTCAAAACTTTGTCCTATAATAGATACTTTTTTATTTGTTATATAAAGGTTTTAATCAAGACTATGTTTCCTTCATCCTTTCACTATTGATTGTAGAAAGAATCCATGGATACAAGCGCTTGCGAGGGCTCAAGTGTTAATGAGTAAACACAAAGTTATGTAATGAAAAAGACAAAAATTAGAAATCTAAAATTGTTGTAAATCATAAAATCAGTAGTAAAATCGTGATTTTACCCGATTTTGCATAGTTTTACACAATTTCATTTTGATTTTTTGATTTTTACATTATTTTATATGTAAGTATATATGATTTTATGAGTTAACTCATGATTTTAACAATCTTGCCTGCACCTCTTGTCCCTAGATAAACTCATGTCACAAGCTTTTAATCTGGAATGCCACCATGTCACATTCAAGCTCCTTGAATATTGAAAGATTGTTGTGTCATTTGTCTACCTTTCTGTTCAAACTCAACCATCATCAGAGTTGGGATAGAAGATGCTTTCCCGTAAGTTGGGATCGAGTTTTATGACCAGTGCAGTCCAAGAATAGCTCAGAGCTTTAATTTAGCAAGCTAAGTGGGAGGAGATTGGGCGAAGTCTTTGTACTCTGTTTAGTGAGGCTGTTAAGGGAAAAAGAAAGAGTAAAATCTTTTGTTTTTTCAACGAGGGGCAAATGAGCTAAAGGTTATCAGCAAACCTGTCCTCTCCAAATCTTCAAATTCCCATCCCACTCTATTTGAGTAATCGAGATCCCAACTCTTAACGGCGTAGTCGTGAATTGAGGAAAAACAATTTAAATAATAGCTACCAGGACTCTTCTGATTAGGAATGTCCATTTGAGCATCTTGTATATCCGGCGAGGAAATATAGATTGCAAGATTTAAGTTTGAGAATGGGGGAGGCCTCGGTGATGGTCCCACGCATATGCAAGTCTGGTACTGTTGTTACATTCAAAAACAGTTCTTAGTCAACACTTTTGGGATAGCTTCTATATACTGTCGTTACAATATTGTTTTGTCGAGTAATAAATAAATATATGCAAGGTTTAGCATGTGATCATCATTCACTTTTCCTCGCTAGAGCTAAAAACACCATGCAATGACATGTGCTCTTGGCTTGTTTTATATGATATTGTTCAAAACCCACATTGATACATCTTACATCACAAAATCTCTATGATAGGATTGTGTTTTGTAAGTGTGTTGGCATCTCATGTGGCTGATTCCTCAGATATATTGCTGGATTCTAAACGCTCTCAAGTATTTATGTTCTTGATCATCTTGGAATTCTTGTCCCTACGAGTCCCATCATTCATGCAGGAATATCTTAAGCCAGATTGTTAAAATTCACCCAAGCATAGTCCCTGCTTTTCAATTCTACCACCGTTACTTCATTGTTTGATCAATCTATTTCAAGTGGGGTATTGCATTTACTTACTGAACTGCATTGGTCCAGTAGTGGGCCATTTCCAATTTATAAAAAAGGGCAGTGAGCAGTAGCCAGAACTGTTGTTGCTCATAGACAAAGCATCCCTTGAGCTTTATGGGTTTTTTTTTTCATCTTTTCAGTGCATAATATAAGTAGTTAATCTTTATTCGAGGACTTTGGTTTATGTTGAAAAAAGATCGGCCTACATTTTAGAATTCAGTATATATACTTTATCACAGGCATGGTCTTCCACAGACCACCCACTCCCAGCTTGCAAAGTATTATAATGTGAAGAATTTTGATGGGTGAAACTTAATTCGTCTAGTTTTAAAAATTATTAGTTCAAGTGTTATTAATTTTAAAATCTTAAGAAATTAATTGAAATATTAGTTTGGCAGGGAACTATTTCCATGTATGGGTGAATCTGAAAACCACCTAATTGACAGACCGACGTCTTTTATTAAATGTGCCGCTGGAGTGGTTATTTGAAAAAAGAAAAATAGCTACAGTATCTGCATTGATTCAATCTTATTTTCGTAAAAAATAAATAAATCAGAAATAACTAGGTGTATATGCAGACACACACGTACTTGCACATCTGTCTATCAGCTGGTGTATATATATCCATGCACACACAAAATAAAGACTCAATTTTGGAGGCTTGAATAAAATACATGTAGAAATTGTTGCCAATAATCACTCTTTTCATCTATTAATATCGGATTTTATCTGTTACAATGTCCTTCAACTATACAAAAGATGAAAAGGAAAATCAATCCCATTTATTGCTACAGTATATGTATCTCTTTTTGGCCCGATAAAGAGAGATCAAGGTTTGAATGTTTCGCTGTAATGTGTTCCATATTATTCTAGCATAATAATGTAGAGATCAAAGGGTATAAAGCATGGTCTTGTATGGGTCCCAAACCCATGATACTCTTCTTGACACATCGACAACAGCCTTCATCTTTACGCTCCGAAGCACGTGCACCACTGATGCAGTTAAATTCCAAATGTGAGAAGAGATGGGGGCATGCACCTTCATGAATAATAGAAGGGAGGTCGTAATCTCTGATACAACGAGCCTCACACCTCACATCTTTTCTCTTGAAGAAGACTGCTTGAAAAAAGGAGGAAGGTGTCCATCTTTATCCAGTTATGGCGCTGTCCAAGTATAATCATATCCTGTGATGTTTTGAAACGAATGTACGTGTATATGGACACGCATCCCGATCTAAACTAGTTGATCAGCTTATAGGGATACAATTAGTTCATGTATATTCTTATTTTTAGCTTGTTAATAATAATATCATGTGATCAGACAGTAACAGAGAGTTAGACTGCTCATGCAGTTCCTATACTGAAGTATTTTTTGTTGAAGTTAATTGCTGTTTTTTTTCCGGGTATTTCTTTAATCCTTTTGATACGATAAAAAAAGCTTCTTAAAAACATTGTCAAAGTATTGCTGAAAGCTTTATCAAATACAAAACCGGTTCAAACACATTAACTCCTACCTCGAAGTGTATCTTTATGAAAATATCGGAACCCAATTGAGACGTTGCTCGGACCAGACTGAACCAGGTCCATTCTACAGGGTGTGAATATGTGATGTAGAGTGACCTCGGAAGATTCTATTTATGGTGATTGAGTTGAGTAGGTGAACATGAAAAGGGATAGTTCGATGAAAGTGAGGACCATGCAATTAAGTTCTCTTTTTAAAAACGAGCTAGCAATTGTCACTGGAGGATTAATTAAGTTCACACTCCTTTCAAGGGTGGTCCTTCAGTTTGAGATCGCCCCCCAACCCCCACCCCCCACCCCCCAAATAATAATAATAATAATAATAATGATGATGATGTAAAGGACTGAAATTGATACAATATTGGTAATGGCACCTATTTTTTTTTTTTTAAAAAAAAAAACGGGAGTGCGGGACGATTGCATCTATAGTATGGAAAAAAAAGAGACAAGATTGTTCAGCAAACCTGAATTGAAGTTTCGGGAAATTTCCTCTACCTAGAAATATATCATCTATCTTAGAAATGCTCTGTTTCCTTCTCGATTTATATGGACGAACTCGCCTAAGAACGTGATCCTCTTGTGGGTATCCCTTGAAATATTGACATCATCTTCCACGAACCTAATCTGATCGATCGATGATGAACCCTGCATCTTTCAGCGTGCATCATTGACTGTATGTGACAAAGGTGCGCCAACACTAGAATGCAGTGCACAGCAAGCTCTAATAGTATCGTTAATTTGTCCGGCTATAGCTGAACTCTAAAAGTGGGGTGTAAGTTCTGCCAAACATGCTTTATCTTTTGGTCTGCGATTTCAAGGTGACGAGGTCACAAAACCTCCATGACTAACCTTTCTTCTCATATGGAACCTTCAACATTATTTGATGCATGTCACTTGTCTTAAGAACACGCATGCATTTAATGTTCCGATTGGAACCTAGCCGAGTTAGAAATATTGTCCAAAGGGGAGGCACAATGGCAACCCAGAAACTAAACGGCCTATGCAGGTCAAACCCCTCAAAGTGTTGACCTATGTGGAAGCTTACCTGGTAATGGGTGGATCCTATTTTTTAGTTTCTCGAAATATATACACCCAATAGAAATAGTAAATTTTTTTATTTTTTTAGAGCCTCAAGATCCCGTTAAATAATCTAGTATTGTTTAGGGTTTATATAAAAATTTCCTCAACATTTTATTAGATGTTCTTTCAGCTTCAAATAATTGTTTCAATACTGAGTTATAACAAACAACAAGTCATCCAAGTGTTCGGTCTCTAACAACAATCCATACAAACCACCAATAAAAAATCTTCTAAATCTTTTTAAGAAAGAGGAATTGATATACTTTTGAGTGCTAATTTTCTTTTCTTTTATATTTTTCAGGTGTTCTGTACCGTTGCACAATATAAAAAATAAGAAGTATAACATTCTATTTATAGGGAAACCTGAAAACCCTATAAATAACAAAATATCAATTTGCCGCTTGAATAATATCACATATATTTTTTCAAGATAATTTTATAAATGTATTTAATCAAGTCCATATTTGATTTTTCAAGGTCTAAAATTGTAATTCCTTGTGTAAATTGCATCCTAATTCTCAATTTCTAAAACTTATTTACAATCAAGTCATACTTGATAATCATCCCATTTTAATTTCTAACTAATGGGTCTTAAGTGTGTGACCCATTAGGTTCTTTAATAAGTTGGTTCAAATATAAATCATAATCCTAAATAAAATATAATTAAGCTAATTAAACAAATTAATTTATTATCAATTTAATAATTGATTGATTTATATTTAAAGATTAAATACAATTTCTAATAAATTGTCATGATTGCTTAAATTTTAGAAAAATAATAAGTGATTTAACTTAACCTTTCAGTGACTAGTTTCTCAGTATAATTATTATCCCTTCATCAATAATGTTCTGATTTAGATATTATAACATGAAGTGTGTCTATTCCGAGTTTAATCATGTTTGTTCTCAACACCATAATTATTAATTTTTAAAAAAAGATTTGAAATTTATTTAAAATCTCATTCCTTTTTACTCAAGAATATATAATCAAAACTATTTGATAACATAAAAAATATTTTCTCTAATTCACATAAGGTGATGAATTTTCTATTGATTACTCAAGTATTTTCATATAGTTTATGTTGTGCCCAATATCTTCTTGTTTATTGTCCTTGATTAAGAAAACATGTACTAGGATCAAAGTATAACATTTTCTATATAAGATTACTTAGTTATCTCAAGTCTAAAAATCACTTGCACAACTATCACGTAAGCCTTTTCATAGACACATGTGATCTCTCCAAATGAAATTCTCACGTGGGTAAGTTTAGTGTACATATTATCTGACAAACACCTACATATTAGTTCTAAGTATCACTTATATCCTATTTTGTGAGAATAACTACTTCCTTTAATAAAAGAAATAATAGAATATGTATTAGTCTAGACTCTAATTAATCAATAGTCTTAATAGAACATTGATTATAAAATTTAGGAATAATGATTTGATACAATAAAAACCTTGTAATTATAACAACTTTATAATTTTTTTGCAAAGCATTTTTTTTATCTCAATAACTTTGTTTTCATTCTAAATTCATTAATTAAATATTTGATGAATATTAAAAATAAATAAAGCCTTTATTAAAAAAAATATTTACATTAACAAAGTTAATGTCACGTATAACCAATTGATTGACCACATGCATTTACACTAACAATCTTTTTCTTGCATTAAAACCAATCACTTATGTATCAAATATCATATTATTGTACTTGACGATAATACTTTTATTGGGACAATAAAGATCTATAAGGTTTTCTTCGATAATACTTGCTCTATCTTTACATCTTTTATTTCTATGATTCTTTAATCAAATGAAATTGTTTAAATGTATTTTTGGATGATTGATGAGAGCTTGTTTTATTTGCTTGTGCAATAGTTATATAGTTATCACAATATAGAGTTACTAGATTAATAATATTGTCACATGTGTGCGGCGTCATAACGATCATACTTTTGGATAGAGTTTTGAGGTGTGGAAAGAATAATGAATTCTCGTCCTTTTATGGTTTAGAATTTTAAAGTTGTCATTTAGTGTTTTGGTCAATAAAAACCTTAACTAATCCACAAAGTCTAGATAATGGAAGACCAAAGTCTAGATAATGGAAGACAATATCACCCTTAATACATTATACCTAAGAAAAGTTGTATTGTTCATTTTGTCCGATTATTATTAAGGCTTTGTTGTGTTATTCTAACCATTGATCTGTCTATTGATTAAAATGAATTCACCCCAATAAGAAGAACCATGACTTTATCAGTCAAGTTTAGTCATTCTAAACTCAAATAAAATGTTTTATATTTTATATTTATTTCTCTTAATACTAGGAATATGTTTTGCATACAAGTTCGTGATTTCCAAATATTAAAAGTGAGAGAGAAAAAGAGAGAGAAAGAGAGGTAATAATTTATTATGTGCTATATTTATCTTTTTTACTATTGAAGATACATCTTCTATATATAAGTTTGTAAATTCAAAAATATTAAACGTAAAAAAATTTTCTTTTGGTATTTTTTAAATTTAGACCAAGTCCCCAATAAGTTTAATAATCTTATTATTGAGTCCATGGTGTATGCAAAAAGACTATTTTTTAAAATTGTTTTTAGTATTTTCAAGAAATGTTAAATCATGCAATATATTTTTGGTTTTTTTTCTTTTTTTTCTTTCATGTTATTTTTTTAATTTTTTTTAAAATGAGAACATGATTTCTTTGAAGAAACTTAGCCATATGCAATTTAAAACATAAAACATATATTATTGAAATAAATATTTTTGTTGTTTTTTTCTCTATTTTGTTTTTTAAATCTAGTTTATTTAATACTAGAAAAGTGCCTTACATATAAATTGATAATCTCAAATATTAAATATAAAAGGGTAAAAATAATATAAAAACCAAAATTAATTACAAAATTATCCTTCAAAAATCTAAAAATTAATTAAAATTAGACTGAGACCATATTTGACAAAACACATAAAACAAAAAGAAGAAAATTTGGCAATGAAAAAATGTGTTAAGATGTGTTTGCTAAATATGCCATCAGCTAAGAAAACAATAGCTAAAAAATCACTATAAAAATGTATTTGCCAAACATGTTTTAAAATCTAAAAAAAAGAACTTTTTTTCTTTAACGGTAAATATAGTCCTAGACCTTGAATGGTTCAGGCCAGTCACATGGATTAAGATTCTTAGACTGGCCCAAAAGCCATGCTAAAACCCAAGCTGCTCTTGTAAGGCATTCACGAGCCCATAATTATTTTTCAAAAACCCAAACCAAATTAAAGACCCAAGCTTTAATATCACTCAGATTCTTTGTTTTTGGAAGATCAAAATGACAGACTTAAAGAACTTGCCCAACGTTCTTCACTACAAAACCCAGAATCCACTTTTTTCCAAGACACCGGACACACGCCGTGCCAAATTAGGATTATATTCCAATAACATATGAAATCGAAACCTAAATCATACATGCACTAGTCATGGAAGAAAGTTCATCGTGCATCAAATTAAAAAACGTCTATGGCAGGTCTGAAACATTGATCTTGCTGGGAATCTCTATGAAATGAAAGAGCACATGTCTTTCTCCAAGTAAACCAGGCAATCGATATAAACATTCTTCATGGGAATAAGTTCATCAGACATTTTATCACCTCCCACGGATTTGTAAGTTTATTCCCTAAATAAAAATTGAAAACTGAAATCTAACACTGTGATGATTAAACCAAATATTGTTGAACTTTCCATAACAAAGAACAAGAGAGGCTGTCATGTTTAATAGATAGAAAACAATGAGACCTTGAAGCTTGATTTATAACAAATCAATAAGAGAAAGCTTGAACCTATCTTGAATTAGGTATGACATGTTTTCAAATCATTTTCAAATGACAAGAAGGAAATCAAAACAAATTGCTTTAAGTATTCTGAGAAGATTATAACATCCTGATTGTGATAACATTCTGGAAAAAGAAAAATTTTCCAGATAACAAAGAACTAGCATGAACGTGACCGGAGAACTTAAAAACTAAGAATCAAGTCAGATAATGATAATAATAAGTGCAAATTCATGGCCCAAACACCATAAATTTGAAATGGTTACAAAAAAACTTATATAAAGACTCGTCTGGTCATACAAACTAAAATATGATTTTCAACACAAACTCTAGATATTAGAGTGTGTTTGGTATTGCGGTTGCTGTTGTGGTTTGAAAAAAGTTGTTTTATAAAAAGTACTTTTAGCTGAGGTTGATTTGAAAAAATAGGTGTTTGGTTAAAACTGTGGTTGAAATTGAGGTTGAGCAAAAAGTAGTTTAATATGTCTAGTTAAGAATACTTTTGAAATTGAGGTTATAAAATAATTTAAAAATATATATATTAATATTGATGGTTTTTAATTTTAAATTTTGTAGATTTAACTATTGATATTACATCATAAAATAAATAATACTTTATATAAAATATTTTTTATTGTTTCATTAAAATATCTACAATTCTGCAAATACTACGTCATCAAGCGATATTTGTCTAATTTATGTAGTTAAATATTGAATAATATTAAATACTAGTTTTTCAAATAAAATACAAATAAAATAATAAAAAATAATTTTTATTTTACTAGATTGAATCTGTTTTAATATATTTTAAGTTTTAAACCGAAACCGGTTCGGTTAAAATAATACAACAAGCTACCCTGTTGACACGAACAGTGCAGCACTGCACTGTTTAATTAGCATCAACAGTGCAGCATGCTGCACTGTTCATGCCAATTAATTTGGTTGATGTGCGAAAGCATGTAGCAGTCAAGAAAAACGTGACAGCAAGCATGTAAATTCTGCTTCAATAAAACTGTGTTTTCAACACAGATAATGATAGGTCCTTACATATAAAAATTACGGTTTATTTTTTAACCAAAAACTATGTTGTTTCTGTTATATGCTAAATACAGCCACAAACTCTTAGACAAACAAACTTTTATTTGCTATCAAAACATGAATACACCAAACTATATCTAGGTTTCAAATCATTACTGAAGACAAAGATCTTCTAAGACATTTACATTTTAAAAAAGCAAATTATTTGATGCATCGAACCAACAAATCAATGATTAATATATACTACAATAGCTTTTACATCTTGAACTTTTAAAACACCACAAATTCTCACTGTATGGTTGAATGTTGTTTTTTAATGTATTTTTTTTTAAATATATTAAAATAATTTTATTTTTAAAAAAATTTAACATCAATATATTAAAATAATTTAGAAACATAAAAAAAATTAATTTTTTAAAAAACTAAAATTTACTGAAATTCCAATATACAGATGTTTTTATAGTCTAATAAAAAATCCCATTTACACCTCTAGCTTTCACATCTAGAAATTTTAAAACACAAAAAATTCTCACTAATATTTGTCAATCAACCACTAAATACTTGTAATTTAAAGCATAAAGATGATTTCATAGTCTCAAAGTCAAATCAATATCCCATTTTTATTTGGGCAAAAGCTTACAGGAGAGGCATACCACCATGTGCTATAGCAATGAGGTTTTGAAAGGATCATAGAAAATGTATCTCCCCCACTCTTTCTCATTTTCTCCCCCGTTTTGATGACCTTGAAGAGGTTATTTATAGATGAAGAATATGGTTCTAGAGAGTGTGAGCTGGGGGGATTTCTTCTCATCTTCAACCCTTTGATTTTGGTGAGGAATGCATCTGGATGTTTTGATAGCTGGAAAAGTTCTGATCATGCTGGTTTTCGATGGCAGTTTTTAAAACCAGTTTGGTTTGGTTGTTTCAATAGTTTTCAAAATGGCTTGGGGACAACAAAAATCAAGTTGAGCTGTTGGATCATGTAGGAGGTAATATTAACCATCAATGTAGGTGTTGAGGGCGTGAGAGAACCTGGAAGGTGGTTTATTCAAATGGTTTCAAAGAAACATGAATGAGATAATGTTTTTGTGGATTTTTAACACTGTAGAAGGGGTAAACCATATGATCTTATAGAGGCTACTCAAAACTAAGGGTTTGGGTTATTTTTGGTTTGATTTGTGTGAGGTAGTGAACATGGAAAGTTCTGGAAGTCATCTGGTGAACTAGACTTTTTTTTTTTTTTTGTAGAGGATGATTTACAATGCTTGAACGATGAATTGTTCATTTTTTTTTAGACCCTATTCAAAATGACACCATTTGAGTAATCCCAAATATTCATGGTTTTAATGTTTTTCAATTCAATTCCAGTCCTTGTTATTATCAAATCTTTCATCGAAACCCCTCAATTGCTTTTTAAATTCTAAGATCCTTTTAATTACATCCTCAATACTTCAATTAGAGTCCATAGATTTAGGCATCTTTACAAAATAGTGCTAGGTCTCAAAATCCTTTAAATGGGTCATTTATTGACTTTAAAACTTTTAATTTCTTTTAATTAAGTTCCTAGTCAAATTGACTTCACTCCTTAAGGTTCAACATTTTTTTCATTTTGATCCTTGGTTTTGAATTTTTTTTAATTAAGCCCTTAATTGACCTTCACATTTTTTTTTTGCAATTAAGCCCTCAAATTAGCCAATTAACTTATTAAAATTCAAAGTTGATCCCTAGAACTTTTAATTCTTGCAATTTGACTTGAACTAGGCTTCCAAACTTATTTACCCTTCAATTAAGTCCTTAATTAGATCAATTAAACATATTAAAAGTCCAATTAAGTCTTTTTTGGCTTAATTAATTCTTTTAATTTTGATTAAATTAATTACTTTAAAACTTAATTTTTTTCCATTAATCCCTCAATTATCAATTAGGCCCATCAAAAGTTCAATTAAATCCCTAAACATAATTATTTTGCAAGTATGTTATGGTCTTCAATATCTTTCTTCAATTTGGTCCTAAATTCTTGTTTTTTTCTTCAATTAGGCCCTCATTTGCTGCAATTAAGTTCTCAACCTTTTCTATTTGGTCTAATTTGGTTCTTCAACTTTTAATTTATGCAATTAAGTCCCTCTTCAGCCTATTTTTGCTACCTTCAAATTTCTTGTCCATTTATGGCCCTATATATATATATATTGAATTTTTAAAATATTTTTTACATAAATTTTTTTTATAAGATTCAAAATTGGGTTATGACAAATGCTAGGAACTATACCTAGTTCAGTGATGAACTTCTTGTTTTAAACAACCTTTTTTGTCCTCTCAAACATTGAGGTGCACTCAACTTTAGTTGTAGAATCTATTTTGATCTTTTATTTAAAACTCTTCCAAGTTATAGCATAATTATTAAGAGTAAAATATAACTAGACTATATTTTTTTTTATTTTCAATATATGATTGAAAAGTACTATCAAAATAACCATGAACTAAACATTATTAGTTCTGCATTTAGAAGTTCTTGGATAACCAAATCTCTACTAATTGGAGTATATATATGATGTTTTCTATTAATAATATGTTGTATGCATATAATATTAGAAAAACAACTTCACTCCTACTAAATTTTTTTTTTATAAACACAAGGCTCATTCATATTTTTAATAAAATCAAACTATTCGATTATCTCATCAAAATGGATATTATAACTTATTGAAGCTTACTTAATTCCATAAATGAATTTTTATAGCATAGATACTTTATTGGTAAATTCCTTAGATTTAAAACTTTTAGATTATGTCACATACACATCTTATTAAAGATTCTCATTTAGGAACATAATCTTGACATCTATCTGTCAAATTTCATATACCTAACAATTCATTAGATCTTTCACCTTTTTTCATTCAAGTGCCGATATCAATACAATTAATTGATATCACTAACTATTCTTAACCTGAAATAGTTAATCAATTCTTATCCACATCTAGTTTACCATCTAAGTTGTCGATGTCAAGAACTCTTAACATCATTAGCCTCTTTACCTAGAGTAGCTAATCACACCATAAATGGTTGCTGATACCAATACGACCAATTGATATCATTAATTATTTCCGACCTGAAATAGTTAATAAATTTAGCTTTCTCCTTTAACCGATAGTAACCATGCCGATGTTAGTAATCTTTATTAACATCATTAGTTATCCAATTACCCAGTATCAACCAATCAATTTAAGGAATGTCAGTACCAATGAAACCACATTGATACCATTAGTTACCCTAATTTTCAGGATAACTAATTAATGTCATCACAATATTCTACTCATACCGATCATATAGACATAGACTACCAAATTTAAATCATATATATAGATCACCAAGTTCAAATCACTTATATACCTAGCAAATTTAAAATGGTAGGAAATAAAAATCCTTAGGTGTTGGGCACCAACCTACAGTAAAAGCTAAACTGGTAGTCCCCGGCTGCTGTTTGGGTCTTGTGGCTCCCCCTGCATTAACAGGCATACCATGTCATTACTCACGAACATTTATTCCTTCTAAATCAATAATCTATACAATTATTTTTTAATCATCTCATTCATTTTTATCCCTATTCTTTAAAATTTACATCTTATGTTCCCATTAAATCTTTTTCTTTAAGTTCTTTAACAAAAATGCAAATCAACATTACAATTGGAGTATTTTCTTATTCGAATATTGTTTTGTGTTTCATCCATAACTAACATTATATAGTTCAGTTTAAGACGTGAATTAATCCCTTGAAACACTAAGACACAAGGCTATAAGTCCATTGAAGAGAGAAGAACCCAATTCTACTCCTAAAACCCTCAAAACTACCCATAAATAGGGACTTTCTTGACCCCCTTTAGGTTATTAGCCCATAAATTGGGTTCTAAAACTTCAAATTAAGCAAGGTAAACTCCTTTGGATAGTTAACATCCAAGACTAAAATTTCTATGAAGAGACTTAGTCGAAATTCCCTCATTTTCATACTCGAGTTCCTCTGGAAGACCAAGAGACGAAATTGTTCAGTTTCGTCGACAATTCCACAAACATTCACACATCATTAAATTTAACAACCTCATTCAAACCAATTCCTTTCTATGTTATATACACTATAATGATGCCAAAAAACCTCTTTAATAATTTGTTCGTCCAATTTTGTTAACTAATCAATCAACACTCTTCTCAACCCTCTCTAACACCTTCATTGTTATTCTTTCATGCATTTCTCATCATTTTAATTCATATAAACGGACATCATCAATTCAAATATTCAAATAAAACACCCTTCTTCTTCCTACATCAATGGTCGACCACATAGTTTGTGTTTTTACCTATTTTTGTGTTCCCCACAAAAAATAAAAAAATATAAAAAAAATACACATCAAAAAAATCTATTCAGAAGGAATAAAAAAAAATAGGAGTGAGAAAAGGATGTTGGAACTACCATAAAATGGCTAGGAATTGGTTGAGGAGGGTCAGAAATACAAGAATTGAAATTTGACTAATGAGAGCCCTGTTGACAAAGAAAATTCAAGTTGAGAAAAAAAATCTAAAATCAGATGTTTATGAACTCAATTAAATTTTATCTAAGGTTTAATTGAATTTATGGAGGGTTTAATTGCAAGAAAAATAGATTTTAAAGTCAATTTAAACTTTTATTGGATGAAATTAAAGTTCTGGGGTCCAATTATAATTTTAAAGAGTTGATTTGGTCAAATCAGGGGCTTAATTGCATAATTATTGAAGTTGATGGCCAATTAGGGACTTAATTGAAACAATCCAAAACCAAGGACCAAATCAGAAAAGACACTAAATTCAAGGGATCTAATTACGATTTTTCCGGGGGGCTTGATTACAAAATTGCATAAACATCCAAGGACCAAATCAGAAATATCAGTTAAAATGATAAAACAGTGTCGTTTCACTCAAAGCTACTCATTGTCTTCTTCAAATAAAACGGCTGGCAATAAAAACAGGGGAAGCATTAGCGGCAGAGACAATGGAGCTGCAGTCAAGGGGAGGCACGTTTTGCGGCTGATGTTCCTCACCGCCGTGATGCACGTCAACCGTTACCTTAAAGCATGCATCTTCTGGCTATAAAAGCCAGAGGAGAGACGGATAAAAGAAAATGGGGGGAACGAAAAGGAGAAAGACGAGACAGAGAGGGAGAGAAAAAAGAACGAGACAGGGGAAACGAGAGAGGAGAAAGAAGAATAAAGGAGAGAACACAATGGAAAATTCAGGAAACACAAAGGAAGGCCACATGAGGATATAGAAATCAAAGAGCAAAGGAACGATAGTAGAAGAAACCGAACGGCGAAGCCAAAACGCAAAGACAGCAGGGGAGGTTAACACCACCATCGATTTCCTTTCTCCAGAAGCAGGTATGCTCATGTCCTTTCTTCGCAACAATTGACGCCAGGTTTTTCTAGAAAAACAAAAAAAAACTGGAGACGAAAGCAAGCCAAAAGATCGTCATTTCGTTTTTGCTCTGTTAATAACAGTTATCTGCAAAAAAACGAAGGATGAACAGTGCGAAGGTAATATAATTACCTTCGCACTGTCCCATGCTCGCGTAGCGTAGAATTTTACGCGTGCATGGCTTAGTTGGGTCAAGCCACATGGGCGGTTGGGTCCAGCCTGCCATTTGGGTCGGGCTAAGCCCAGCCTAAAAAAAAAGGTTTCTTCAAAAATTATTTTAAAAAAGATTGTGATTTTCCACAAATATTTTTATTGTATTTTAATCAACATCGGTTAGTATTTTTATACTGTAAAGATACAAATTTGGTATTAAAATACCTGGTTTTCGGCAAAAACATATAAAAAAATGTTTTGTTTTCATGCATACGGCCAAATCTCTCAAAAATAAAAATAAAAATTCATTATATTGTATTTTCATATAACAAAAAAAAAATTCAAAAATATATATATTAGCATGCATTTGGCTTTAATAACCAGTTTACTAAAGCCACGAGAACTAGGCCAATATTTCAAAAATTCCAAAAAAATTATTTTGTTTTCTTTTAACATCTGGGGTTATGACCTTATACGTAAGACATATTCCGGATATTAAATTCTTTTGTTGATGCTAGAACGGTTAGGTTTTACCCAATAAGATAAGAATCTCTTTACCGAAGAGGACTTTTCTTAAACCATAGACGGAACGACAACTAGAAAACACGATAAGACCTTAGATTTATCAGACAATAAAAACAATGCAGCTTACCTTAGGTAGGGCGTATTTGGGGTGCTAATACATTCTCTTTACGCAACCAGTCCTCGTACCCGATCTCTGAGACCAGTTAGGGTTCCTAGTGACTAAAATATTAGGTGGCGACTCCCATTCTATTTTTTCACTAATAAAAGACGAGAATTCCTTGTCTCACCACATTTGCCACATAAGATAGATTTTAAGGGTGAATGTTTTCGCCATGACGCCGCACACGTGCGACACTTAATAAGGAGCTATAAATTTTCTTTCAAAATTATTTGTTATTTCAACTCATTTAAACCATATTCGATGTAATAAACATCAATTCAATTCAATTTCTCATTTCCCTCAAAATTCATCATGAACCCTAATCTCAATTTGATGAAAAATTTAATGGAAATTTAACAATTCAATTCAATTTCTCATATTTTGAATATTTTTTTATTTTTGGGCATTTTTCGCACTTCTATTTTAAATTTATTTGTCAACCTTTTTTTTTCTGAATTTCAAAGGTCCGTATTCCTTCCCTTACTACAAGTATTAAATCCCTAATTTTTATAATTTATTTGCTTAATTTCCTTATACACTTCCTTTAGAATTTTTATGGAACTCCTGAGTTGTACCAAGTTTACATTTCTTAACCAAAATTACAAGCGATGATTTCAGATCAATTTTCATATCCTTATATATATATATTGTGTCCTATATATCAAAATTTGTACATTATTCATTTTATTTTTTTATTCAATTTAAAACATTTCTTCAATTTTACGCTTAATTTACACCGGGGTTTACATATATAAACATACATGTCTAGCATGCCATTTTAATTGAATGATTATGAACATATCTAAACCAATTCATTCAAGTCATCAAAGGGAACTAGGTGGTTAAAACCTAGATAGATATTGCAAATCTTCATACATCTTTTACGAGCATCATAGTCGTAGCCTTTTTCATAGTTGTTTCTTTATCTTGGATTAAAAAATATATTTTACTGTTTAAATTTTTACATTTCTAAATTACATAACATTTACATAATTGTATAAGAAATATCAAGTTACATTCAATGATATATGAGAAATCTTTTTTTACAACAAAAAAGAAAAATAGAGAAAATACAAGACACACAAACCCTATTTAATATTACAACCATTCAATCATAAAAACATAATCACATTGGTGTTTTAATGTCTATAATCATCCACCATGCATGATAACACATGAAGATGCATAAATTAATACATTACATACTTCAATTTTAATTATTAAAGTTAAGTACAATTTTAAAATAATATTTCTAACACTTAGAAATATTAAATCAAATCCAATTTGATAATTTTCTAAACTGTATAAATTTTATTTAATACAATTTTCTTCAAAAGCTATTTTTTAAAATTTAATAAGAAAATTAATCATATTAAAATTCTTATTAACATCCTAAAATATTTTAGGATCAATTAAATAAAACTTTCCAGCTAAAAAATCTCTTTATTTAGAAAAAAAATATTTTTAAAAAAATTTAATTAAATCCTAATCCAAATAGGATTACACAAAAATCAGAATCATGAATTAAATACTTTAATTCAATCTCAATCCAATTAGAAAAATTATTTTTATAATTAATTTAATTTGAGTTTTAATTTTAAAATATAAAAATAATACTTTGTACATGGATAAAATTATAATTTTAACCAAAAACAAATAGCCTATTATAATAGTTTATTTAGCCACAATGGGCAGAATCATAATTAATTCTACCTTAAAAAAACCGTATTGTAATATAACAAAAGCTCAAAGGCAAATTGTAATTCTACCCCTCGTATTCTTCTTTATCAGCAGTTTCAGCCAATAGTGGGCTTATTGCCCATTGCCGGCTGCTGGCCCAGCAGCAGCAGCAGCAGCAGCAGCAGATCTTGACAGAAGCGTAATGTTGCCACCTCCTACATCGCCCACCATGCGGGAGACATTAGCCTTGTGCATGGCTGCACAATAATGTTTGGCTTTGTTATGGCAAGGCAGCAGTCTGTTACCTTGATGTCAGCAACATGTTGGTGCAGTTGGTGGTGGCTTTCTCTGCGCTAAACGCTAATTTTTTTATTTTAATTTATGAGGATTTTAGCTAAATTTGACCAAAATAGTAACAACGACCTTAAAATAAAAAATAAAAATCATGAGAGAGAAATTATTTTAGAAAAAATTATTTTTGCACATAAAATTAAATTAAAATTAATACCAATAATTATTAAAGCATAAAATAAACTACTTTAATTATCTAATGATGACTTTGATATCACTGTTTAGTTTCCCAAAACACATATACGTAATGAAAAATATAAATTTTAAATTTTTTTAGGAGTCCAAAGATCTCATTAGACAATTTAGAGTTGTTTACGATTTATATAAAAATTGCCTTTGGCTTAAATAGTTACTTTAAGATTGAGTTATCGCAAACCATAAGTCGTCTAAATTTCTGACCTCTAACAATAGTCCACACAAACTATTAGTGAGAAATTTCTTCTATGCCCTTTTAGAAGAAAGAGATTGCAATATCTTTGAGTGCTAATTCTTTCTATTTTATTTTATTTTTCAGGTGTTCTGTGTTGTTGTATTGTACAAAAAATAAGAGAAATAATATTTTATTTATAGAAAAACCTGAAAACACTATAAATAACAAAATATTAACTTGACTCTTGAATTATATCACATATATTATTTCAGGATAATTTTAGAAATTTATTTAATCAAGTCGCTACTTGATTTTTTAGGTCTAGAATTGTAATTCCCTATATAAATTACATTATAGTTCTTAATTTATAAAATTTATTTACAATCAAGTTATACTTGATTAATTATTTTATTTTAATTTCTCATTAATGATTCTTATATAAATAATTTATTAGGTTCTTTAATATGTTGACTCAAATATAAGTCATAATTCTAAATAAAATAAAATAAAATTAATTAATTTATTATTAATTCAATAATTAATTGATTTATATTTATATTTAAAATATAATATATAACAACTTGTCATAATATGTTAAATATTAGAAAAATTAAATATGGTTTGATTTCATCTATATTTGGGAACACGGTTGAAATCACGTTCCCTCAAAAATTAATTATTTGTTTTTGTTAAAAATTATTTTTTTATATTTTCAAAGATTTCAAAAATAATTTTTAAAATTTTTAAAAAATATTATTTTAATATATTTATAAAAAATATATATTTTAAATCCTGCCCACCGTCGTAACCCAATCAGGTAAATCATGTCCTTGCAGTTCTGTTGCCGTTTCGTGGGAAGCTGCTGAATGCATTTCAA
>Ga0325410_1002402_pt1 | contig 21007 bp, 9 predicted proteins | sample PopdelMetagenome_16_FD_206182 | JGI IMG/M metagenome (GOLD analysis project Ga0325410, IMG submission 206182) | Populus deltoides microbial communities from Bellville, Georgia, United States - Xylem-PdIQD-R3 | ecosystem: Host-associated > Plants > Phyllosphere > Stem > Wood/Secondary xylem... | reverse complement strand
TTTTTTTATTTTAAAAATATTTTTAAATTAATTTTCTTGACATGAGTTAGTATATGCATTTCAAATTGATTTCTCTATATATAACACATGTCTATATAATATATAATATCAAGCATTTGTAAGTAATTTTACCTCTCATTTAAAATGTTTTGGACCGAGAAAAAAAAACCTTTAGGCAAAGAATTCTTATGCATGTATGTATGTTCTACATGCATGATCAGCTTTCGAATACTTCACTTCCCACAAGGAAGAGTAGCGTACGTGTGTGTGTGTACCGTGCTTCTTAAGTAAAGCTGACAGAGAAAATATTATAGGATCATAGATTAACTTAGGACATGAAGCTGACAAAGTACAAGAAAAACATATCCCATCAAAGGAATCTAAGATCACTAGAAGTAAAGAACAAATTAAGGTTTAACCTCGAGAAGATTCATGACATGTGGAGGCTATATACGTGCATGCATGCATTGCTAGAATTTAATTACTTTTAGGAACCTGATTCAATAGCCGACTCTTGCTTAATCAAGAAATTAATATAAAGGGATTAAAAGAAACAGATTATTCTAGCCTCAGTTATGCTTGTCCGACTCATGAGTGTCAACTTTTGCAAGTATAAAGGAAGTATTTAGGAATTTAACTTTTCAAAATTTCGGAAAGAGATTATATATATTGAAGCGAACCCCATGTGCAGATATTCTTGCTATTATATAAGATTCGAATCGCGGCTGGTTCTATGCTTAAAAGGGATTTGCTTTGCACAAAGTTGATACCACTTGATATATACATTTGCTCACTTTTTTTTCCTCTTTGAAAATTAAATTTTCTTTATTTAATTCACGGAATCCTTGAGAATTGAATGTGAAAAAGTTTAAGTTACATATATTTACTCTATGCAGATCGAATTAATCGTATTGTTTGCCAATAATCGTTTTAATTTAACGACATGTTTACTTTTGTCTTTAAGAGGTCTAGGAAATAACAAAAAAAAAAATAACAATCATGTTGTTTTGATGAACCAAATTATCCAATCACTATTACATTGTTAGAGAATAATATAAATCATATTTTGAAACTTTACCTAACAGCTTGAGTTATTGGGTGAGAGATTTTTTGACATGGTATCAGTCTTGATGACCAAGTAGTCACGAGTTCAAATCTTACCATCCTCATTTATTTGATAAAAATTAACCATAAGATAGTATGGACTTGTGCAAGTTTCAAATTCAAAGAGTTTTCACTTAAAGAGGTGTGTTAGAAAATAATGTAAATCATATCTTAGAACTCACCTAACATCTTAAACTATTGGATTGAATTGATTATTTAACATGTGTTTGGTTAATATCTAATAACAAAAAAAAATATAAATATAAAATAAATAAAAAACAATTGAAAAAAACAAATATATATATTATTTTCATAGAGTAACGATATCTTTGCGGACAAGAAGTTTGACGTGCCGATCTACTAAACTGTTTTGGCTTGCATAGATCAAGTTTGTATAAGAAGTTTTTCTCTCTTAAATCTGGGTGATAGTGATTGCAATTTGATCCTTCATTTTATTAAATGTTACATTTGTTCCATCTGGTTTGAATGCAGTTGCATTTCAATACAGTACATATCAGTTAGTGTAGAGCTGACCTGACTGCCGACTGCTTCAAAATAAAAAATAAATCTATCATCGATATCGAAGGCATCAAAAACCAAATTTCTGCATGATACCCTCTCTGGAAAATCCACTGTCTTCTGATATTATTAACAGTTTAAGATTATGCAATCTTATCTTAACATTTTCATTATTTCAAATTTATATCATGTAAAACTTATATAGATAATCAAAGGCATGATTCTAACTATAATTATTATAATTTTTTTAACGATATAATTATTTGTAAATTTTATTTTCATAAAACAAAAATACTTATTCATTCTTATAGTTCCTTATGTAAACTATTAACATATTAATTGGTATATTCTCCTGTTTTAACTGGCAAATTTATAGAATAAAAGTTGTAAATAGACATGCTTGACTCTTAGAGTAATTAATGTTAAATAACCTATCAAAATTTAAAGGGATTCATTTATTGTAAATGGTGAAGTAAGTGAGTTGATTTGTCTAAAAATAATGAAATTAATGTGAAAAAAATAAAAATATTTGAATTTTTTTATTGTTTATTCCACTTTTATTTTAATTATATTATATTGTTAATTACTACTTAACGGAATTATTAATATGTAATTAATTAAAATGTTTTACTTATAAAATTAACCCGGTGAATTTCCTTTTTTTTATCGGAACTAGTAAAGGCTCCCATGATTTTCACCGCATTTTGAGTCTGCAAATATAAACCACCGATATTCCTGCAGGTAGTTTACCTTCCAAGAAATTGCTACGTAATTTTCTTGAATATATGCAATATATCCATTTCCTTTAATATATAGACAAACTGAAGACAGGACATACAAAGATAATAAAAAAAACATTGATGCCTTTGGTTCTTGACATAATATGTTCAAAAGAAATTGTGGCTACTGCTTTGCTCATCATCTTCTTCATTTGAAGAGATATCAGTTATACTGCTAGAGTTCGAAGATGACGATGAAGAAGATGAAACTGAATAAAAAACAACCTCATCTCTCGCCGTAAAATCAAAAAATCTTCGATGAGTTCGCCTAGCATTGTTATTTGTACAAGTTTCAATTATCCCATTTCTTGTTCCGCCTTTGTTTTTCAGGAATACTCGGCATACGACCCATTTATCCAGTTGATAAGAAGAATTCTGCAGAGAACATCAGAGTTAATGTTATTCAGTAAAAACAACTCTTTTTTACACTTCAACTCTTTTCATCCTTTAACTTTGCAGATTAATGCGCTTTCACTTGTATTTTTAATAACTGTTTTGTAACCAGGATACCATTGACTCAATTGTAGACAGGTCTTTGGATAATTAAAACACCCCGACTATTATCAAAAAAAAGAAAAATCAGTAAAAACGAAGAAAAGTGATCGACATTTTTAACTCAGAAACTATAAAATATGAATTTTTTTTGTTGGCCTGAGCAGCAAAACCTATTAATGCAGACAGTACTGTTGCATAAAATATGTAACAATTAATAACTTGCCTGGGCTGAATTCTCTGTCTTTGGAAAATTGCAATCTGGAGTTTCTTCTCCTACATTAACAAGGCGGTATTCATGCATGACCCAATCAGTTCTAGACCCATGTGTCGCCTTCCCTCTATAAAAAACAAGAGTCTTCTTCATCCCCACAACATGGTTATTCTTCCAGCTTGAAGAAATAATTTGTTTGTCTAAGCCAGTTGCTTTCCAATAACCTGAAGCACTACTCCTATTGACTCTATTTCCATTTGGATACTTGGTCTCCTTGTTGCTGAAGAAGTATCTTTCTTGCTCCGTATCACCTATAACACATGCATGATTACTTCTTCTAACTTTCAATGCAGGGAGACGTTTTACAGGCAAAATATTGAAGAATATTATAACATTAGACTAACCTGGCAACTCCCAGGGATCATACTTGCAGACATTGACCTCGTGAATGACTGAAGCAGGCAATGGCCATGAAAGGATTTTGCGTTTAAGGTACTGAAAGACAAGCTCTTCATCAGTTGGTTGGAAACGAAAACCAGGAGGCAATCTGATCATTCCATCTCTAACAAGGTTGCGCTTTTCCATACTGAATACTCTCTTGAAAGGAAATTGGCCTTTGGCAGCTCAAATAAGGTAATGTGTAAGCGACCAAAGGCAGCTATTTGCAGCGCACAGAGAGAAAGTCGAGTTGGGTGGGTTGTAGGAGCTAAGAGAGCGCTCTTTATAGTAATTGTGGTGTTGATGGCATGTGTAAAGGCAGCAATATTTTTACTGGAGACTCCACAACAAGGAAATATGTTAATTTGACAAAAGTTACTTAGCAATTGATTAAAAAAATGAATTATTTACCACTTCATGATTGACATCTGTTGAAAATATTAGCTATTGCTAATTATACTCTTAATCTGTTTAAAGACTTAACAATATTACCTTGATTAGTCAAATATTAATCAAGTTTAACTTTAAAATTAAGAATAAATACAGGGTTTTTTCTCTGAAAGAAAAAAAGATTTATAAGACCTTGACAGCTATAGAATGCCCACTCTAAATGTTTGCAACCATAAATTACTTCTTCTATCTCTTTTTTCCTCTGTTAAAAAAATAAATAAATAAATTGGAGGTTCATTCGGTGTTAAGTTACACGATGATTACCTCATTAATTTGATCTGAAAAAACCCAAAGTATTAGAAGTCGTAAATTTAACCACTAAATTGCGTTTACTTCTCGTGCTTTTACTGAAATATGAAGCATCCAACGTGCTTAATTAGGTCACAAATGTTAAAGACGTGCAAGTAAACAAAAACCCTTTTGTCAATGGACATTAATAGGGTTGAATTTAACTGAGGAACAAAGGATATATAGGATGCTATCTGAAAGGTCGGTGCTTTTTCATAATTATATTCGCAAGGTTTTTCAAGTTTGGGATATAGACCCGAACCTCGTAAGAATGAAGTCATATGATGTCATCCTTACTTATTCTATTTACGAAAGTGAAAAAATAAATAAATAATTATATTAGTGAAAAAAGAATCTGCTTCTTGCTTTGCATGTGCATCTCTACTTGAAAGTCAACAATTTTCCTAGAAGCTCTCAGCGTTGTGTCGTCCCTGATGTTAACGTTATATATGAATGCAGCAAGATTTCTTCAAGGATAAAGATTTTAAATTAATTAATCAAGAGAAGATTAAGATCAAATTAACTAGAAGATTTAGTTTTGATTGATATACAAAATGATATTCTTGATCTCATCTTAAATGTTATTTCATGGGAATAATTAGTGAAATCATATAATTAAGCTATTAATTTATATAATTAACAGTCCCTTAATTTCTTACCCTCTTCCCCCCACCCACCCCCAAAAACAAAGTCGGTCTAGGTGATAATTAGGGTCTTATTCTTTGACGGGATGTTTTTTGAACTGAGAAAATTCCATGGACTAAATAATTTCCTTTCCTGCCATTGCACTCTTATAGATATATACCACGCCAAGGTAGAATGATCATATATACAAGTGACTTGCAAAGTTACAAGATGATTTCTTACCCGTAATTCCTTTTCTTATATTGCTTCTACTTTTCTTCCACCTCCAAGTCCTTTTTTCCTAGCTCTGGACTTTGAATTTAAAGCATTTTTTTTTCAAAAAAATTATGTATAAACAAATTAAAGAACTTCAATAGTGGTAAAGAGCCTCAAGTCTTCATCACTTTCCAGACTAGTGGATAAATTTAGTTTATGCACAAACGTTCTAGCCATCATCAATTCTTATTATAAACATGTCTACCTTGAGGTGTTTTAAAGAGCCCACATGAGTTTTTTAAGTGTAATATATTGCTAAATTTATAGAGAATTACTTGGTTTTTTTTGGAATGAAACTATAGAAAAGACAAGAATTGAAACAAATACATAGCGTTCCTCTTCCCAATTTTGCAAGAGAATTAAATGTCTTCGAGTTTTTGAAATATTTTAATGAGATATATTTGAAGGGAAAAAAAAAACCCATAAAAAGTCATGCTTTTATAAGATTAAAGCAAAAGCCTTGAAAAGGATAAAAAGTCAAAGAAGGTGACCATTTCTTAAGTAGGACATGAGGATTGGTACTTTTCTTCATTGCGAAGATGTTGCTTTTCTCTGTCTATGAAATCTTGATTGGGAATTTGAGATCCTCCGCCAGTAAAAGCAGCTACTTTGTGTACATGGTTGATAGCCATTGCTTGAGACTACAGCAACAAAAGATATACATTTTTGTGACCTTTAGAGCCTGCAATTCTTTCATACGAATACTATTTATATCGTTAAATATTGCCTTTTAGTCTTTCCAGTACAAGCAATTTCTTTTCATGATTGTTTTTATTAAACATAGTGTATAATATCAAATTCCAAGGACTGTAATTTAATTGATCAGGTTCTAGATTTGCTTTTAAAAATCATTAATTCGAGTTTTATAAACTTCAGGGTTACTAAAGATTTACATTATTGTTAACTTCAAGGCCCATAAGACTAGTCGAGATACATGCAAGCTGAATCGAACATCTACATTAATAAAAAAAATATAAAAAACATCATAAGAATAAAACAACCACATAATTCAATGATTCTATGTGATTAAAAGAAGAAATTTCACTATGATCAAATTCAATACAACATTGACATTCTAGAAAAATAGGCCCAAAAATAGACCCAAGCTAGCATGTATTTATAAGGAATGTCTTAGACCTAATAGATAGAGGATGATTAGTCACAACCCTAATCCTACAAGATTTTCAATTGCCAAAACCAACCTAAGCCTGTAAGGTTTCCATTAGAAGTGACTTTGTCAAAGTATCAATCTTTTTCACAATAATGCTATCCAAAACAATAACATCTCAGAAAAAATGGTAACTAATTACATCAATGCGCTTTGTCCTTTCATGGCGCATGCGATCTCTTACAAGATGTATGGAATTTAGATTATCATAATTAAAGCACGATAATTAATGATAATCATATTAATTTTGATTAGAACTGAGTTCACCAATCATGTCTCTTAATTAGCCAAATAACCTATTTGGTTGTTTTAGTAATTATCAAGTATCCTACGTCTACAGATCATATATAAAGATCATACTCAAGTTTTTCTCATGTTATTATATGTTGGAAATTTGGGACCCCAATTAATTGGATTGTGGGTTAAATTGAGTGAGAGTCATTAGATTGGGGATTCGATTGGAAAATTGTTTGTTGATATGACCTAATTGAGCATTAATGGGGTCGGAGTTGGTGGTGTGGTTGTCCCTTTTCCTCAGCTAGTTAATTTCAAACCATAATTTCTTTGACGATGATGACTAGAGAAGAAAAGACGAACCCCATTGCATAAAACAACCATTAGATCGAAAGGCATGATCACTTCTTTTTACTATTATTTTGATCAGAATGTTGACAATCATACATATAATTAACCTCTCTCTATCAGGCGTCAATTAGTGGTTATTTGATGGTTTTTTTTATTAAAAAAAAAAAAAGGTGATGCTTAATGCATAAGAAAGTTTGTTTATGCTAGCACATGATCATGGACCTCGGAGCACACTTTTCGTTCCATGAATGTGCGAGTCCACTTTATCTAAATTTATTTAAAAAATTAAAATGAAATTATTTCAATAAAAAAATAATTAATAGATTAAATATCAGGTTTTGACCATGTCAGGGTTTTTAATTGGATTTATAGATTAATTTTAATTTTTTACTGGATCAATTTGAATTTTGGACCAGATTAGCCAATGTCATTCCGAGATCATTTGAATAATTTTAATTTTTTTATATATTTTGGATCGTTTTGATATGCTGATCACAAAAATAATTTTAAAAAATAAAAATAAAAACATCTTTATAATGTATTTTAACATAAAAAATACTTTAAAGAATACACACTCACAGTCTCAAACAAGAGTTTCTCACAAAAAGTTGACATGAATTATGGGTTGAATCTCTAAGATTAAACTAGATATTTTTTAATTGATTTTTCTTGGATCCGGGTTAGGCCCTGGAGTCTCGGGTTGAACTGCTTTTGTTTGGGTTGTAAATGTAGAAAATGAGAATTGCTAAAGTATTTTGGCAGCCCATTGAATATAAGCCCAAGAAGCATTTACTAACCGCTTTCCTACTATTTCTTTTGGTTCCGAAGAGAAGCTCTGGCTTAGGGTTTTGGAGGAAGCGGTCGTCAAACAAAAGCAGGGTTTTAGGCTATTTACCCAGATAGAAAAATCAAAGAAACTAAAACAATGGATCCTTCATCAGTTAACTCAGCTGAATTGGAACGATTCCTTAATGTAAGTATAGAATCCCTCTTTCCCCTTTCACAAATTCCCACCTTTTATTTTCTTGAGCTTGATTTTTTGAATGATTTACACTTGTGGTTTTTATTTTCTTGGTAAGAATATGATTTAGTCCTTGATTCGTTAAAGGCCTCAACTTTTTGGTCATTACTACCACTTCATTGTTTTGTTGTCTGGTTAACGTAATTTTTATCTTAATCTTTGTACTGTATTGAGTTGTTATTGCAAAAAAACTCAAGCTTGATCGGATAACTGATTTGGTTGGATAATTTGAATAATGGGGTTAGTGGAAAATTTTGTGTGTGGGATTTTTTGCTGATAAGACGAGTAAACTCAATTTTTGTATGTACAGTTTCGGTATATTATTGGTGTGGATAATATTCTTGATGAATTTCCTCTTATAGTACTGTGTTGTTGGTTCTTGTTTCTTTCTGAGAGAAGGTTCTGGTGCGGTTTTATGTTATCACACTAAATTATAAACGATTTGATTTGCTTCGTTAAGAATTCAGAACTGTCATTTGGTATCATGGGCTTAATTGTATGGGTAATTGTGCTATTTTATGAGTAACTATGATGTGATAAATTTGAGATTGCATGTTTGCTTAGAACGGAGAGTTAACAGGGAGACTAGTAGAGGGGAGTGTTGTTTTTTTTGGTAATTCGAGTATCTTAAGGAATACAAATGTTGGGGGGCGTTATTTTGTAATTTAAGTCTCTTAAGGTAGTGTGGGATGGTTGCTGTCATCACCTTGCTGGATCTTTGATATTTTACAATGATGTATGTGATTCTGATTTTGGAATGATTTTTTTGGTTTTGCAGCAAGAGAAGGAAAGAGCTATGGTTAATGAGATGGTGGCAAAGCTTACAAGTGCATGCTGGGACAAATGCATCACAAGTTCACCGGGGAGCAAGTTCAGCTCAAGTGAATCATCTTGCCTTTCTAACTGTGCTCAGCGTTATATGGACATGAGTCTTATCATTATGAAACGCTTCCAGTCCATGAACTAATTTCATGAAGAATTGGCCTACTGTATTGGTTTGCAAGTTGCAACTGCGCTCTAGCTACAATCATTAGTGGATTACAGTAGCTGAAATGCCTTGCATTTTTGGAACTAAATCTCATATTTCTCTCTTGATTATCTTTACATCAACTTCTGTATTTTAAACACCATGGAATTATTATCCTCCCATCATTTGATGTTGCTTAAATGATGTCTTGTTGCTTTCAGAACGCTTTCTTTTTGGTCTTAAACTTGTGCAGTTGCGAGTAGTGGGGTGTTGTAATTAGCTCAAGTTGCAGGAAGCAAATACATTTAATTACACCGGTATTTCCTAGTGTTCACAAGCCAGCCTGAGTGGAACCACAGAAGGGGAGGTAAAAGCAGCTGGTGGTGCTTGTTGAAGGCTACCACTCATTGCTGTTTAGGTGGATGGTAAATTCGTGGCATTTGCTTAATGGCATAATTCTGACTGCCATGGTGAAAGTGTGCAACTTTTCTCCTCATTTCTATTTTCAAAAGTTTAGTTAGTCTCAAGCCTTCTTAGTCATTGTTAGAATTAAAATCCTTAACTTCCATTGAAGTAAGCTTCAGTTTCAAAAACTGATCTCTAACTTTACGGGAGATAACCCTTTTCTCTTTCTGAACTGCTACTCTCTCAAAGAAGGCGCATAGTAACTCCTTGACTATTGCTAGATTTCTAGCTGTGGAACCTCAAAGGTTAATGCAACTGAAGGTATGTGAATTAACACTCTTCACAAGAACCAGTGAATTGAACAAGCATACCTTCGCCTTTTGGTTTCAACGTTAACGAGTGTTAGGGCAGTGGGTATAGGAAGAAGGTTTTGAAGTGTGAAAGATCACTAGTGTTTACTGGAAGGTTAAAATAATATTCTTTTAAGATACATCAAAACTTATTAACAACAAAGGTTTCTCAAGAATTTCTATTTTGTTTCATATGAACTTAAACAACTATAAGGTACCTTCCTCGTACCAAGAATGATGTGCTTTTATAAGATCTAAGAAATTGCTTTGAGCTTGTACGTGATCAAGACAAGTATCATCTCCATCAAATACAATTCATGTGGCCAAGAATTAAAATTGCTGCGACTTTTGAAAGTTGTTATACCATGTTCTTACGAATCGGTCGATATCTGGCAAAACATTAAAATTAGGAATCACTTCTACTCATGCACAGGCAAAGGTGCCCACCAAAAAAGTATGACACAATTACAACAACTAAAACCGCAAACCCATTGAAACAGATCATTATAAACAAGGAAGAAAGTACGGTGGGGGGGGGGGGGTAATGGCCAGCCAATACAATAGAAACACATCATTCTTTTTTCTTTTTTTGTTTCGTATAATCAATCTTCTTTTCATTTTACAACCTAGTATGCCTCTTAGACTGTTGGGCATCTGATGTCAAGTTGTCACCACTGCCACTAGCCATCCGCTTTGATTCCCCTGTTCCAGCTGCTAAAGCAAGAACATCAGGTGATATATCCCAGCTGCCACTTTTTCTACCCAAACTTGATCGTCTGGAATGCATGACGCTGCGCCCTTCCATACCCTGAGGGGGGAGGATCCTGCTTAAATCTGGAGAGACATCAGGCAATCCACGATCCTCATGCAGACTGTCATCATTTCTTGCTGTGCCATTATAATCATCATCTCCTGAAGTCTCGTCCCACACTGGCTTCCTTCCCATTTCTATGTCACCGGCAGATTTTTCCACGCTTGAACTGACAAAACTACTAGATACCATTCTAGGTGGAATGGCAGGTTCCTTTGGTACTTTTGCCCTGAAACTGTTCTTAGATGGAGGGATGCTAGAGCAAAATATCTCCTTGAAGTTCTCAATCAATCCTCTGTCAAATGGGTTAGCTAGCCCATCATACCGGTATCTAAAATTCTCATAAGTAGACTGCCAAAACACAAAAAGCAATAAGTTTGGGAAAACGAGCATATCACATAAAACATGAAGAATGGCATGGTTTTCCAGGGAAAATTAAATATCTACTATAGAAGCAAAATGCAGTGAGTTGCAAAGGAAGGGATGTGATGGGAAACAATTTTAGGTGAGACGAGTTTTTGCATGAGGATATTGACCTAAAAGTGTGACTTGTAGGAAGAGTTTCTTACTTGATTTTTACTGATGAGATATGAATGGAACAAGGTAAGACCACCAACAAACCAAACTGAAATAAAGGTGTAAATCACTAGAGCAATAGAGGCAGGAGTCTTGGACATTGCTTTCCAAATTGACGTCTCCTCGCTATTCATGATCCTCTTAATGTAGACCCAGCAAAATGCGTGTACATATAAGCAAATAATTGTTGAAGTAAAGACAAACATGAAGAAGAACCGGTAGTTCCGCTGCACCCAAAAACAGAAAGACAAATCCCAGTTCAGAAAAAGATCACCGCGAACACACAAATTCATGTGATGCCAAAGTTCAGCGTTATTTTGCCAGTGCAAGTACTAGCTTGAAAGCAAACTGAAAGATAGTGAGGTCAACTACAAAAATTCTCTAAATAAAGACATTCAAGAATATCATCATCAAACAAACACATTCAAGAATGATTTTTTATCAATTCAAAGTTTGAAGCTATATAGCAGGAAGGCTATCTTCTTATTTTTGTACCAACACTGGCTAACCGTAAATTATTGGTGTCATTCCACCATGGAACAATGATGCCAAATACTTTCCCTCGTTAAACTTGTGTTTCAGTAATAACATAGTGTGTATATTTCTCTTTCTTTTGGATGGGGAACAACAAATCCCAATATGGTTGATAATGACAACTCAGAGAATCATAAACACCACACTCAATGCACGACAGAAACTTTCTTGTGTTCTCAGAGTTCTGAAGATGCCACTAGTTAAGTTTTAAGAGCAAAGAAATGCCAGATGGAAGAATGACCATTTACCAATCCAATACACTGACCAACCCAAGGGCAATGATGGTCAAATCTTTCCACACAGTTGTTGCATATGGAACAGTGAGAACATCGTGGGGGCCTATAAAGCATGCAGGTATCACAGTACTTGGTCTTCACAGTTATCCCATTGATGATAACATCCTTTGTGCGTGGCAAACGGAAAGGTGGGGTTTGGCCAGGAGTGAGTGGAGTGTTCCCTTCATAACCTTCCGGCTCTGGAGGATGAGCATTACGAGGTATTATACCAGGATCTCTTCCTGATGTTAGCAGAAGAAAGGTTAAATCCTGCGAGAACAAACACATCCATCAGTTAACAGCACAGGACTATCTACAAACTTCTTTTTGCCAACCTAGCCTCTATATTTATTATTTCAAGCAATTCCAACAAAGTTTTGATGATCAAATACAAAAATGTGTGCAAACAATCCCCAAACTAGTAGGGATTGATTGTACAGATCTTTTTCTATATTTTGGGCTATTTAGGATCAACTTTTCAGTAATATATTGTGATAAAAAAAAATACTTCTTTATCACTTCAAACCCAAATTATTTTGATCTGGCTTCTTCTTTTTTTTTTTGTGTGTGTGTCCTTCCGCTATTCAAACTGAATCACTGTTTTGCATTGGTGCATCGATAGGTTAATGCTGTAATCACACCATCTAACAGATCCTCCCTCAACTTATCCTCGGTAGATACTGCATCAAATTTCCTATGATATACTTGTTTCATATTTAGTCTTTTTTATATATATTTCCACATATGCATCTTAATTTATATTATCATATATGCAAATTTCTGGACACGCTGCTTATTCGCTCCACGTACTCTTTTCTGGTTTGAATTAAGAGAATTATCTAACTTCAATGTCAAGAATCCAGATAAGAACACACAACAAACACCCCAAATCCCTGATCCCCTCCAACCAAAAGTAAGGAAACCCCAAAGAGGACACATTGTTGACAATTTTAACATGCAGCTAGAGATCTCTTGCAACAGGAGCAGAATGGATGTTCCTGGATAAAGTACTCCTATTGTGTTAGGATAATCAAATAGGGTCTCAATATAATTCACATCCATGTCAGCACATGAAAATTTTCTAACTGACATAAATTCATTTCTTTACTGGCCAATTGACGTGTGTGGAGATATGCTACTGTAACAGAAGCAACAAACTAAAGCCAGTGGTTATATGCTGTCACTGGTATATGCATGCGCCACCTTATAACCTTTATTCATGTACTAACTTGATTGTTCCACAATATTCCGTATACTAGGGCTTCAAAACAGTCTAGTTAATCATCTAACTTGCTTTTAAAGATGAAAACTATAATGAAGACTCTGTGATTGGCATAACATGGCAACTGCTATCTATTTAAGCTTTGAACTAACTCATCATAACAATTAGCTGAGTTCATTGTTAAGCGTGGAACTTCAGCAAACAGGAGCATAAAAAATTTAAAACAACAGAACTTAAGAAAGGAAAACAACTCACTAGTAATGTCAGAACAACGACAAAGACTACTATTGATATTCCCAGGTGATGAGAAAAATCATCTATCAGCTTTCTTGCTACGAAGACACAGAAAACAACAGCTGGAACCACAATAAGAAAGATGGTTAACAGAATAGATCTTGCATCCGGTCCAAATATAAGCCTCCCCTGAAGCAAAAATGCCTGCCAACAAAACAACCAACTGTGGCGTTACGCAATTATCAACCCATTACCAACATGAACAAAGAAAAGAAAAAAACACTAGCGAAGCGTAATAATAATTAAAAAAAAAATCGAAAAATAGTGGTAATATCTACATTATGCTTTCACATCTTTGAATCAACAAACAGAAAAGGCCATGATACCATAAGAAAGTTATTTTTTCATTAACCCCAGCATAAGTTCTATACAAAACTGAATCTAGAATTTGATTCACAAAAGTAAAAAAAAAAAAAAACAGCCGCAAGCAACCCAAATTCAGTTACTCATTCAACAAACTAATCCCTACCCATTTCACAATCAGCCTGCTATTTGCAAAATAATTAACCAAGTGAACCATAAACAGAAGTTGCAAGCAAAAATAACTCAAATTGACCACTAACTTCAACCAAAAAAATAGAAAAATCCCATCTTTTTTCTCCTTAATTCAATTCTTAAACACCCCACAATCCAATCTTTATCCTCAATCTCACAAAGCTTCACACTTTCCTAAACAAAAACCAAAAAGAACAAAAACCCATAATTTAAAACTTGAATTTAGCTTACATTACTGCCTTTCCATGCCTGGTAAGTCATTAGACCCTCCCCATCGTCACCATCAACAGCGGAGTCTACCGTAGCTCCGCCAGCCGGATCCGGAGGAGGTGGGACCACATACATGTCTCTCATTGTCCTCTGTTCTCTCTGTCAGGTCAATTCTGTACAGCTGCAAAACTTTGCAAAGCAAAAATGAAAAGGAAAGAAAGAAAAGCTAATAAAGGCGGCTCTTTTAATACTACTGTAAAATAAAAAGAAGGGACTATTTGACTTTTTCTTTATTTTTATTCAAAAGACAAACAGGGTTGGTGGGGCCAGGATCATGTTATGATATTATGATTTATGAGGTGGCTAACCACTACAGACTACGGCGTTTATGGGCCGTTAACCGTCGCACTCGAGCTGGTCAGCTAAGTAAATAGCAGAGTATAAAATAGTCTACCATACAATCATTTCAAGTTTATTAATACAATGTTTCCCTTTCTTTTCCTCTGTTCTTGGTTAAATTATGTTACGAGGGCAGTTAATTATCTTCTTTTTTTCGGTGATTCAATAGCCAATAAATCATTGAATAAATAGTACTAGGAAGGAATCTTTCAAATTTTAAAATTATCAGTCTCTTCCTAGGTCAAGTGTGCGCGCGCCCTAAGATGGTTTCTTTTCAAATATTTTTTTAATCTTTTTAATGATTGCGAGGTGGAACATGGTATTGTTAAACCTACTAAAATACCACTAGATAGATGATCAAGTTAATTAGTGTGGTAAATTGCATTATTGTCATTAAACTTGATTTAACTAATAGGAGTTGAAATTCTCCAAAAATAAATTTATATATATATATATATATATGTATATAAAGATTAAGAGGAGTTGAAGCATTTTTTAGAAGATTTACTATTGATAGTTAAGATATTCCTATTGTTAGTATTTCAAGATAAAAATAATAGATATATAAAAAGTAAATAAATAAAGATATTATCATGTTTAGTTGAAAGTAGAAAAATAAATATATTTATAAAAAATAGAATGAGTAACTATATTTTCTAAACTAAAATTATATGAAGACATGTTATTAATTTCTCATTATGATAAATTAAATGTTATAATAGTTGATTGCAAGAAATCATTGAGCCAGAGATTTAAGTTTTGAGTTTCGCTACTTATTCATTAATAATATGGTAGGATAAAAGTTTTTTCATATATATAAATTTTTTTATTAAATATAAAAATATAATACATCAAAATAAAACAGGCTGGAAAACTGGTAAGTCTTTTCATATATATAACTTGATAATTTATTATCGTAATTTGTCACATAAAAGAATTATCAATCTTGAATTCCAAGCTTTTATATCCAATTAAATTGTAAGTTTTCAACAATATCTTGATTTAAAAACATAATTCAAGAATAGATCATGATAGTAATTGAATATTTTTTTAAAAAATTCAAAATCATCTCACAATTACAAAATTTAAACAATATTAATTATCATAACCCAGTCTTTTATGCTCAATCCAAGGCCACCAAATAAATTACATGGTGCACTCGAACTTGTTCATGCCTAATTTACATGATGGTTAAAAAAAGTTATAATTTTTTTTTTTTTACAATTAGGTTTTAATCTTAGATTGACTTATAAAAAGTGAAATTTCCATGAACTCCACTCCCTATTTGTGACATTGTTGGTGTGCTATTGAGCAAAATAGAAAGGTGGTGTAGCTTCAATGTGTGATATTTGACTGAAAATATTATCAAATTCGATCCCCAAGTTATCACCACCTCTTATCACGGAAATAGAATAAATCAATCATTATTTTTAGGGTTTTTAAAAGGGAGTTACAGTAGAGAAAAGTGTCTTTTTATGTGGAAAAATCAATTTAGATTCTGTATTTTTATTTTAGTCAATTACATTGGATATGAACAAAATGTGATCTAATTGATAGAATTGATTAGTTGTTACGACTTCTCAAAAAGCCTCTGCCCAAGGCTTTCCATTGAAATAGATTTGACCATGTTTTTGCTAAATATGATGCGATTATCTAGAACAAAACACAAGAGTACAAATTGACTTCACCACGCAGGCATACGAGTTGAAGTGATTTTTTTTCTTCTTCTTATAATTACTACTACAAAATTATCAAATAAAAATACTAATATAATTTTGTTATTGATAAATTACAGTGAACTTTACTAATAAAGTGAACTTTACCAATAAACTATTTTCTCCTTATATCTATTGGTAAATACCAACAAAAATATTTTCTCATTATATACCAAAAAGTTTACAGTGAAAAAAAAATTTTAAAAAAACAAAAAATATGATGATATGTCACTTGTGCAGACATAATTATCAATGGATTAATTCTATCGATGAATTACAATGATTAATCTATCTATAATATTTAATTTATGATCTAACGAGTGACCCTCCTTTCCCTCTCTCGTTTCTTCTTCCTTTATTTTTCTATGTAACAAACAACATTCCACCTAAGTCTGTGAAGATGAGATTCCCCACTTAAGTAAGTAAAACTACTTATTTTTTTTAACTCAATTTTAAAATATTATTTTTTATTGCATATTTTTAATTTGTAATATATGTATTTTGTTTTGGTATTTACTTGTTTTATAGCTTTTTTCTCATAGAAATTTGTTATATGATTTGTACATGTTAGGGTTTGTTTGAGATTTTGTAAAATTATATTTGTTTGTAAATTGATAAAATTTATTTCGAACTTATGACTTAAGTGTTTTATGATGAAATAAATAATAACTTATTTAACAGGTTTTTTATAATTTATCAATTTTATTATCAACGGACTTATCGACAGATCATAAATTATCGACGAAAGTTTTTCTAAAGAATTATTTTTGTCTGTAAGTCAGTTGGTAAAATTTATAGTAGCGGATTTAGAGTATAAATACCAATAGAAAATTCTGACGGTAAATTAATGTAAGAATTATGATAATATATAAATCTTTTTTTTTAATGGGTAATCATAACTCATATTTGTATACTTGTAAGATATGGGATGTTAATTAATATAGGTCTTTAATATAAGGTAAAGGCACAACATCTAATCTAATCTGATTTAATTTGGTGGATTAATCTAACTAGAATGATCCTCTTTAAAATCTATTTAAATATTAAAAGAATGTAATAGCCCTTTTTTATTATTCTTATTAAAAAAAAAAACAATTGCCATTCACATCCAAATTCCTAATGTATTTCCCTTAATTTTTTTGGATACAATTTCCTAACTTAATCAAAAGGCACAACAATATATATATATTTTTTTCCCTCCTCTGCTTTTATTTCTGAAAAGATTTGTGATGCTCATAAAATAACTAGTAGTATTTTATTAGTTATTTCCTGAATTCATCTTAAAAAATTAAATATAAAAAAAGAGAGAAGAAAAAACTAATGATATACCAAAAATGATAAGAATATTTTTATTTAATATTTATCTTTTATTTATATCTATTTTTTTAAATAAACTCAAAAAATAAATAATAAAATATAACTAATTATTATTCCGAACACCATCAAAGAAAATTTTATTGTTCTTACCCATTTTTTCTTCTAGCAAAGAGTTAAAATAATTGGCAGGGTTAAAATCATGTGATGACGCATGCAAAAACGCCCAATCTGCCAACCCAACGAATCTCTGACAACACCATCCAAGAAACTGTTAGTTATCAGTGCAATATAATACTCTGATATTTATTTGATCATTTATTATTCCATGAGCATATATTCTTTATTCAGACAAGGCACTGTCATCATGGCCTTTTCCTTGTAAGCACAAAACTTGGGATTCCCTCCTGTGTTCGCTCCTAACTCTTCATTATTGTTCGATTTGCTGGCCTGGCATGTTCTTATTGGCCTTCTCTGCTGTAGTTTTATTATACAAAATGTAGTAATTTTGTTAATTAATTAGTTCTTCTGACCCTTTCTCTTATTCCAGGTTGGTGGAGATTTCAACTTTCACAGGAACTCGTGCATAAAGAAGTGTAAAAGGTAGAGGGAAGAGGGAGCTGAGCTAGGTTTAATGCGGGCGGTGGTTTGGGAATCCCTTATTCCTTTGAAAACACCATCGTGATGGGAGAATTCTAAAGCTTGAAAAGGGTAAAGCAATAGCATGGTAGAGACTAGAGAGCATGTGGAGATGAAATACATTAATTTGTTCTCAAATATCAATAATGGGACCTACTATATTTTTTTATTATTATTATTAACGTAGATATCCGGATCGGCTTGCCCGTATCTCGATTAATCCCATGAGCCCTAAAATTAACGACCATATAAACCTTCAGTGACTATCATATTAGCAATTATATGGCTCGAATCTGAAATCACAGATAAAACAAATTTCAGTCTCAAACTCTTACTACTGGACTACCTACTAAATAATTACAGGACCTACTATACTTATTCCTGAACATTATAGTTATAGAATTTTTAAAAAATGATCATTAAAATTTTAAACGAACTCATAACCGTTGCATTTTCATTGTGGATTATTAGTGAACATGGATGTTATTGGACCACTTCATCCTTAGATTACTTGATAAATAATGAAAATATCAAATTAATTATTGAAATTAAAAAATAAAATGATTATATGATGAATGGAAATTTTATTCACTAATATTGTAAAAATAATGTATTAATTGATATTATTATTTACTTATCAATATCTGAAAAACAGGGTCTAATATTAGCTTATATTTTTGGATTAGTTAATAAAAATAATTAATTCATTTATCATATTATCCAATAATTAATATAAAAAAAACAGAATTTAAGTTGAGATAATTGGATCAATTGACAATCAATAGAAATAATTAATACAAAGATACTTTTATATTTTTTTTATATGTATGTTTTCTTCAAATCTCTCTTTTTCAACAATAATATATCTATAATATGCTCATTAAAATATTTTTTTTATAATGACCCAATACCCATACACAATATATGGTTACGATTAACCATTTCACATCATCAAACCCAAACTAATTCACAAAATCTACATGATTTTATATCTAATAACCACATTTCAAAAACCAATCAAAACTAATAATTTTCAATCCCATCGTCAATAAAATTTCACAACCAATCACACATCCTTCATCCCATTCTTTCAAATCATTTCTAAAAATTCCTTCTCTTTCTAGATGTTTCAAGATGTTTCATTTGTTGCTTATTTTCTCACGTTCTGCTCTGCAAATTTGCTTCTGGAAAATTTTAGGCAGGCTGAAACTGGAAGAAAATTTTCAAATCTGACTTCAAAATTTTATGGGTAATTTGATAAGTCCTCCTTCCCTAATTTCACGAGAGAGGAAGGCTACTGTCACGGGGAAAGAAGGCCACGGGATGATTTGGAACTGCTGGAAGTTTTATGGCGATGGGAAGGCACTGCAATCTAGGGTTTGACTTGGTGGCGAGTGAGACTGTGGAGAGAAAATTTACAAGTTCAAGCGTATATATGGGTCTACAGAGGAAGGGCTTGAGAGCCCATTCACAGCAACTACATAGGCCAACAGAAAACTATAACCCAATGGAAAAAACAAATAAGCTTTTTGATCGATTCTAAGATGTAACACTATAAATGTATAAATGGATACAGTTGGTGGAGTTCGGGTTTATAATTATATTTAACTTAATTTTTTAAATATTTTTTAGACCTGAGAAGGTTAAATATATCAAATTAAACTGATTTTTTTTAATTGATATTATAAATATTCATAGATTATGTTTATATTACTATTTAAAACGAAGAAACTATAATATTAACGATAGATGTTTGGTGAAGTGGTTGGGTCGCGGATAATATGAGAACTCGATGGGCAACATTTACACGAGGGAATTGAACACCTGTTTGGACAATAATTACATTTCACCTTTAAATTACTTTATATTGGGTAATGATTTATATGACAAATAGTGAATTACGAAAAAACCACCATCAGAAACAAATAATATCTGACAAAAAAATATTTACAGATTGATTACGAATCAGTATTTTTGTGATATATATCTATTCGTGGTCGTATCGTCCCATCTCTTGGTTTAGTCAAGCTAACGGCATATAATCTTCTATTAAAAAGAGGTCCTACCGGGAGTCGAACCCAGGTCGCTGGATTCAAAGTCCAGAGTGCTAACCACTACACCATAGAACCAATTTGTTGGCTTTTTCGTTATTTTATAGCTATTATAGATGTAGCGCTTGAGTTTTTCCTGAACAAGATAATACATTACGTGCATATGCAATTTCTAAGATCTTTTGATTGTTATTTATTGGAACTCTTGTTGTGCGCGTGTGTGTATAATTTTGATTAATAGAATTTAATACACAATTCAATAAAAGATATTATATATATAATTCTTGTATGATATGTCTAAAGGGGTTTAATGGATTCCATACATACATGCGTGGTACTGTATTATTTGAGAAAAATGACAAATATCAATTAATCAAATGTATAAGAATATTTAAGTAGGATTAATAGGTAGCGTTTTTTATTTGAATATTGATAAATTTAAAACATATGTTTAATTATAATTGAAAACACAACAAAATATTTAATAAATTTATAAATACACACAGGATCGATGCAATTAAATGGGTTTTGCTATTCTTTATGTTTAGGTCAATATCTCCCTAGAAAAATTTATATATTCTTTCACTAAAATTTCAGAGATCATTAACTAATTTTTTCGTATTAAAAAAAAACCGGTCTAAGCCTAAAACAAAACACACCAAGTTCAACTTCTGATCATACAGCCTCCAGCGCAATATTAATTCATAATCATGCACATATATAATTAAAAATAAATGTTGTAATAGAAAACATTCATAGCAATATAAAGTAAATTTAAAATATTTCGAGGTA
>Ga0325410_1002401_pt1 | contig 21011 bp, 10 predicted proteins | sample PopdelMetagenome_16_FD_206182 | JGI IMG/M metagenome (GOLD analysis project Ga0325410, IMG submission 206182) | Populus deltoides microbial communities from Bellville, Georgia, United States - Xylem-PdIQD-R3 | ecosystem: Host-associated > Plants > Phyllosphere > Stem > Wood/Secondary xylem... | reverse complement strand
CAAGGCAATATAGCAGCCCCACATGTCTTGTCTCCCGATGAGAGCGGATCCAGAAAAATCACTTTCCTCCAGAGTGTTTAGACCAATCAAAATGTAACCTCTTTTTTCTTTTTTTTCTTTTTTTTTTTGAGATTTGTTGATTTTTAAAATGTGTTTTTTTTTATATGTATTAAAATAATATTTTTTATTTTTTAAAATTTATTTTTTACATTATTATATTAAAATAATTTAAAAAATATATAAAAATAATTTTTAATTTTTTTAAAAACCACAGCCACTCGTAAAACATCTCACCTTTAGCTAACGATTTTTATTTTTTAGAAAACTCTATTTTCTTATTTCAACTTACTTTTTGAAAACACTATTCTTAAACATTTATAAATTTTTATGTTTCCACTTATAGAGGATTTTTATAAAATTATATTTTTAAAAGTAAAATGTTTGTCTTTTTTTAATTACAAACTTATGAGTACTAAAATCCAAATGGTTAGGAAAAATATTGATATGTTGGATAATCAGTTAATCACTCAATTCAAGCAATATAATTCATTTTCTCTCGACAAGGTATCTAGTGGCTTGATATAAAAAATTTAGGTGATTGGTAACTGGTAGTACTTGGTAAAATAAAATGTACCTACAAAAAAAACCCTTTAATGGATGTGGGAGCCTATTAAATGCTTAAATGAGTAACTTTGTAGAGAGATAAAATACAATGATATTTTAGAAAGACAGACTCTTAAAACATGTTTACTTAAAGTGTTAAGAATAAAGAGATTGTGAACCTTGAATTTGAATTATTCATGATGTATTTGTAGCCTGCGATGCTTGTCTTTTTATAGGGAGAAGGGTTTAAAGTGTAATTTTTTCCTTACGATATTTTGAATTGTATTCTACTTAAAGTAATACATATTGAATTAATATAAAACACTAAAGGACCCGCATGAGGTTTTGAAAAAATTCTCAGTAAGTGTTGGGCTCATTAGTCTTGCATGTGGTAGCCCGAGCCCATGTGGGTTTCGGGCAGCATGCCTGGCAAGGTGGGCATGCGCCCATGTCGTGGTGTACGCCCAACATGGACTCGGACTACCGTGCCTGTGGTCATGCACCTTGGTAGTAGTTAGACTCAGTCTTGGTAGCCCGAGCCCATGAGGATTTTTTTGGACCTTTTAGGTTTTTTTAGGGCCTTTTAAAGGAGTTTAGTTCCTATTATATTTGGATTTATCACAAACACACATACATTATATATGTTTAAAGTAATCAATTCAATAATAAATTTAACTTTACAAGATCATAATTATCCTAGTGAACTTATATATCTACTAACAAATTACATAACATACATATATTAATTATTCTGATATAAGATTAAATTCATCAACTTATGTTTTAATTGTCAAAATATATATATATATATATATATATATATATATATATATATATATATATATATATTTCCTAGACCTTGGTATAGTTTGTAATGAAAATAGAGAAAGTCTATCCCATGTTAGAAAATAAGCACTCATCTTAAAAGTGTTTGCAAGGGTTAGGTGTATTGATTGGCTGGTAAATCTTTTTGTGAGTTCCTTAATATTCTTGATGGGTCATGTATATGGATACTTATAATATAATATCAAAAGATTATCATTTGAAGTTAAAAATGCTTTTGGAAATAATTTAATTAATTAATTAATTAATTGATAATTGTTAATTTTATCGAATGACCTAATCGATGAATATCCTATTTTTAGGAATGGACATAGAGTTTTCTTGCAAAACATTATAAATAAATAAATTAAAATAAATCATGAAAAAGATCAAAAAATAAATTAGACAATTAATGGAATCTAATTTAGGAGAGAATACATGACAATGTTAACTTTTGTTTTGAAAGGATGTGGTAAGGGTGTTGTCTATATTGTTTTAAGTATAATCAACCCCTTATCTGAATCTTTGAAACCAATGCATATTTTATAATTTTTAATTTCCTTTAACTACTAGATAGTGACTCCATTTTCTTCCAATCTTCCCTTTAATTTACGAGATCCCAATGTGATATTGAGTGCGACACCTAGTTTGAGAGAGGAGAGAGATAGTTGTTGGATTCAATGGTAAAGAGAGAGCATCATAGTGGACACCGATTTTGACTACCAAAATAACTAATCTTAGTGTCAATGGGTTCTATTAGATGAAAGTAGGAGTGTTCATGGTTTGGTTAGGTTCTGTTCGGTTTAGACTAAAAAAACCAACCGAACCGAATTTCAGTATTTTTGTATAAAATTAACTGAACCGGACCGGAAGCCGGTTCAAACCGAACCGGTCCGATTTGGTTAAATCCAGTTTTTTAAGGAAAAAACCGGGAAACCTAATCCCATAGGTTTTTTTTTTTAAAAAAAAAATTGGCTTAGCTTTACATTAAATTAAGCTTTAAATTTTAAAGCAAACTTATGTTAAGCTAATTGTAAATTTAATACGAATATAAAATCAAAACCATAACATCTCCATCCTCCACATCAATATTGTCAATGAGATTGCCCCTAAAAGGCTAGTACTGCTACTGCTTCAGATTCATTCCCCTCTATCACCATCTTCTTGTAATCTATGGTGTCCGCTTGCAAAGAAGCAATCATAACAAGACCTAAGCAAATTGATTCAGCGACTCCTGAAGAAAAACACAGAGAAGACCAAAGGATAACACAGAGACGAAGAAGAAGAAGAGTGCAGACAAAAATTCAACTTTTCAGTTATTTGGAATACATACTCAAAATCAACGCATAAAATTTACATCAATAAACAAAACAAATTAGAAAAAATAGATAAAAGTGAAAATCAAACCCGATCTAATCAATTGTCTCTCAAGATCAAAGAATCATAACAAGAGCAAAGGATGAGAGAGAGAAAATAGAAACAATATTACCTTTCAACGATACTTAGAGATTAATTACTTTGATCTAGCGAGGTTTGATTTTCTAAATTTCTGTAAGGACATAAGAGAGAGATCGGTCTGGTGTGAGTTGTGGGTTATTTACTTATTGATTGGCTAGAGAAGAGACAGATGAAGGGGGCAAGAGGCAGAAAGGATGAAAATTAAAGGGGAAAGAAAGAAGGTTGGTCTGGTGTGAGCAGCGACTTCAGAAGTAAATTGTAATGTCATTTAGGTTTAGGTTTACTATACTATTTATACTAGGTCGTTTACTCGTTTCTAACTTTATTTTTATGGGTGGCCGGTTCGGTTCATCGGTTTTGGTGGTAAAACCGAAACCGAACTGAACCGGAAAAATTTCTGGTTTTAGTAATCGATTTAATTAGTTTTTCATCTCGGTTCGGTTTTCTCGGTTAATTTTCCATTGGTTTTCTAGGTTTTTTCGGTTGTTCGGTTTTTTTAAACACTCCTAGATGAAAGTGATTTTATTAGGGCTGTTGTTTAACTTTAAAATTGTCGAAGAGAGTAGATTTGATCTCTTAAGTCTTTGAGGGGTTTTTTGGATTAAAAAACAGTTGAAAGCTAATTTTTTAGGTGTAAAAGACCCCAAGCTTGACTTGTTGATGACCCTCTAGTCGCTAGATTCTAGATTACAAGCGATAAGTTATTTGCACTTTTTAAAAAAAAAAAATACCCAATTTACTAAAGAAAAAAATCTAAATCCTAGGTACGTGCCCAAGCACCTAAAGAAAACTCAAATAAAAAAAATAACCCCAGACAATTCAGGTTAACTTGCCAAACTCGTGAGTTGGGTCATGAGACCATAATAACTATGTAGAATACAAATTATAAAAATACATTCTTTTTATTGTTTTATTAATGAAGAAGTGAGTGGATTGATTGATAGGTGGATCTTTCTTGTAAGATAATTAGGAGATCTCTCTTTATGAGTATTATATAATATTAAAAGATTGACATTTAAAATCAAAATTGTTTAATGAATTAAATTTTTAATTTTTTTAAACTAATTAATCGGCAGATGGGTATTTGATGGAATTAAACCTGCAATTATTCAATTTAACTGAAAAACTTAATTAATCTTTATTAACAATCTCATAGCTTCAAGTCTATAAATAAGATTATTTACAACAAAAGAAAATACATATCAAAACATGATATTCCTTTTGTCTTTAATTTCTATGTATGTTTTTACTTCAAAAACAGTTTCAAATAGTTTTTAAGTTCTTCGTCAAAAAGCCGACCGGTAGAGGCGAGGGGATGCTCACGACCAGCTTCATAGTGTAACCAGACCGGGAGTGCTGTTCTCATTTTGCTACGGTTTTTTTTTTTTTTTTTTTTAAATATGAAAATTTGACTCTGAGCAAGTAAAGGAAGCTATCTTCTCTCAATAATTGAGAGTACTTATCATTGAAGTCAAGGGATAATGCTGAATAAAAGAGTCACCAAACCCACATGACAGCTTAAACAATGTTTGTGACAAGAGAATTATTGAGTTATATTACTATTAGTTATTATTTTATTTAATTTTATTTAATTTTTTCTCATCCACCTGTCACTTCAAAATTATAATTATTCGGTCGAAGTCAACTCCATGGAATTTTTTTAGCTGGTTACATCAACATATTTTTAAAAAGAGTGGCCAAACCACTATTTTATTATAGCTGCATGCATTATAGCTAGGTAGTGCATGTTTGTATTTTAGAGCGAAAAAAATAATTGTTTTTTATTAATTTTTTATGTTTTTAAATTGATTTTAGATATTGATGTAAAAAATAAATTTTCATATATTTTAAAACAAAAAACAACCACTAATGTAATGTCAAATATTATTTTATTAGTCATCATTTTATTTTATATGAGCTTGTCATCTACTTCAATCCTTTCCGAAGAAAACCTAGCGAATTTATATTTTAAAAATATGTATGATATAAAAAAATTTAAATTGATATTGTTTTATATATTAATATTAAAAATAAAATAAAAATTTTATTTTAATATATTTTGAAGTAAAAAATACTTTTAAAAACCACTTTTTCACGTTAGCAAACAAACCTTAAGAAAATCGATACATCACTTGGCATTTCTCTGCTAGTTTCCTTATGCCAAATACCGTGATCCCATTTCCTTGCACCTAATTTCTACACATTTTTTTCCAGGCGGTGTGAAGTCTGCTTGATAGGTCCTATTCATGCAATGGAAATTGACTGGCCAGCTTTGCAGTCAAAGCCCTTGGCAGCAAGAAAAGTGGCAAGACTCTAGAAGCATCTTCAAAATCCACATGGAATATGCTAAATAAATACGAATAATAAAAAAAAATTGACAATATTCAACTATATAGAATTGGACGTAGTTAATTTCTATGCAGGAAGCCAAGTATAACATGAATGTCCTTGCAGCCTCCTACACGGTTAGTACCCTTTGCAGCACTCATATGCCAAAATTCTCCCATCCCTTGCGTGCCACCAAGGAAAATTGCGTGATTGGTGGCCATGGAAAGATCCATAGCTTTTTATTTTATTTTATTTTATTTTATTCAAAAATGAGTGTGGATCTTGAAGGAGAGGACGACGCTAGGGCATATCATGTTCATGCTTTTCAATGCATGATAAAAAATAAGCCACCTCGGATGGATGGCATATTCCTCTAGCCCAAAAAAACACAAGAGAGGATCAAATTGGTATCTTGGAAATCAAGGTCAACCTCATGAGCCATACCGCTAATTTTTGTCGACAAGGGCAATAAGTTCATGCACATGTTTTCTAGTGTGGAGTCCATGCTACTCAAACTGACTAGATGTAGCTAGGAGTAGTATTTAATTCAATTTGTGGTGGAGAATTTCATTCGAAGTAGAAGCTGATAAGCTGCTCGCTGTATCAAGTCAAGCTAATAAGCTATCTAGACCATAAGTGGAATTTCTGCAACGTATCAAAAGCCTACCACATGGTGAAGGGCACACAGTAGGTTTGGTGCATGCACGTATATATATCGCCACAGGGCTAGATTACTTTTTTTATATAAAAAATAATATTTAAGCAATCACATCCATATTTAAAAAAAAAAAGTGACTTGAATTATAAATATTACTGGATTTAATAGATTATTTTTATTTTAATTAAATAAAAAATAAATTAACAATAAATAAATCAAGTTTATAAAGAAAAATGACTAGAAGAACTTAAAAACAAAATATTTTAAAAAAAATAGATAAACAATGAATACTAATTCACGACTCATTAAATACAAAAGAATAAAATTGAGTAAGAAAATGACATAAAAAAGATCTCAATCAACTTAAGTTAGCATGATAAATTTGTAACTCTAGTAACCAAAACCGAGTTAATCCTAGATATCCTGTCAAACTTGCGGTCTAGATCATGAGATTGAAATAACTGATAAAAAATAAATAAAATGATACAATATTTTTTTTTAAAAAAAAACTTGTGATAACTTTTTAAAGCCGTGACTCAGGTCATTAGACCTAAAACACTTTATCTAGAAAAACCATGAAATTCAATTCTTAATCAATCAAATATTAAATGATGAAATTAAAAAAAATTAATTATATAAAGGGATTAAAAAATACAATTAAAGAATGAGGATCAAAATAAATTTTATATTTGATTAAAGGGTGAAATTAAAAAGAAAAATCAATTTAGTAAAATGAACTAAATATATTAAAAGAATGAGGATCACCATTGACATAAAAAAATCAAAATAATTTTTTTTACTTAGAGGAGAAATTGAAAAGCATAATAACTTACATAAAAAGGCTAAGAAAAAAATAATATCAAAAAAATAAGAATTAAATTGAAAAACATGATATAAACAATTTGGATTTAAGAATAAAATTAAAAATCTATAAAACTTTTAATAGTATTTTTTATGCAAGTTCAATTTTTTCTTGTTTTTAATAATATTTTTATTGTTTTACTGTATAATTATAGCTAAAAAAAACTTATTTATCTCTGATTAATTTAATAATAACTAATAATGTAAAAATACTTTAATGTTTTTAAAAGCATCAAAATTCTCATTGTACTGTTCAAATAAATAGTAGCCTAGTGAGAGAGAGAGCTTTTTGAAATGCACAAATAATTTTACTCAAAATCTGTATTATTTGTGTGGTTCTCTTTCATTCTCATGTGATCTCAAAATCTCCGTTCCATTTTCAATAAATTAATTAGATGGATTTAAAAATATTTTAAGTATTTTTTCCCGAGCTAGCATTAATGTAAAAATACTTTAATGTTTTTTTCTTGTTGTAAATACTTATCACATTTATGGTAATTAATTTTCTTAAATTTTAATATAAAATTTGAATTAATAAAAAAACATTAGCAATACATAGAAGAAATTTTAGGGACTAAAATGGTATAAAAAAAAATTCAGTTTCACAAGATTTATCTTATTTTAAAATTTACCAATAAAATATTATTTAATTATCTTAAAACTTATATTATATAACAATCAAGTTTTTTTAATAAAATAGAAAATCACTTTTGTACAGTATGAGATTCATTCGTGATATATTATTTTTCGTATAGCAGTTTGTGTAATTTTAGCTTTAATAATTACATTTAAATATAAAAATAATTATTAGATACCAGGAAATAGATTAAGGACAATATGGTCAACTTGAAAAAATAAAAAAATTTACAGAGTATGAATTATTATAAAAAATAAATACTTCAAAAAGATTAATATTTCACCATGGACGTAGATTTATTACATTATGAATTGGGACGGTGTGGTGATAATTTTTCCCTTCTAAACAAAAATCATCAGCTTGGCTAATAGGATAATACGTAATTTTTTTGCAATGTCCATTAGTTATTATCAAATTAATTAAGGGTAACTCGATTTTTTTATATGTTTACAACATTATAAAATGAGTAAATTATTCTTAAAAATAACAAAAATTTTAGCTGACATCCAGGAGCATCTTTGTATTTTTATCCCAGGTTTCTAGTTATAATAAAATTGACCTAGGATCAATTTAATATTTTAATAAATATAAAATAATATTTTAAAAGTAAAATTTATTGGCGTGTGCATTGCATGCGACAATGCGTCTATCGTTACGCTATGTTTAAGCAACGTGTGCGGAGGATTTTGATGGCCAAAGACGACCTCCCTTGACGTCGTTGGAATTTTCTTGATGACCCCCTCACTCCCTAGGCGATGCGAGTGACTTACTAACCTCTGGTCTGACATCAATGATTTTATCTTTTTTTTTCTTTTTTTCTTTCTCCTCCTTGATTTTTGCACTTGAGCTCTCTAAATTTTCAAAGCATCCCTTAAAATGTTTTTATTCAAATTTGGTCTATGACCTTTTTATTACTATTTATCTTATTTGAAATAATTTATAAAATTAGATTTTTTTTTCAATTTCATTACCCTTTAATTTTTTTCTATCACATTTGATCTTTATTTTTTTAATTGCTAATTGTTTTATTTGAGAGAATTTTTAAAATAATTTTTTTTTATAATTTCATCCTTCAACATTAAATCGGTTGGGAATTGAGGTTCTTAATTGAGATTAGGTATATAATTTCATCCTTGAACATCAAATTGGTTGGGAATTTAGGTTCTTAATTGAGATCGGATATATGATTTCACGGATTACAAGTTTGGAAGATTAATCGAGGTTTAGGAGATTCACCTGTGTTTACTTATTTTTTATTTTTTAAGATTTTTTTAGTTTCATCATTCAACATTATTTAATTGGAGATTGAGCTCTGTTATTTGTTTTTTTTTTGTTTTCTATAGGTATTTTTCATAAATTTTGAAAATAACCTGGGTTATCTCTGGTCTTTTTATTCATCATTCTTTGTTAAATTTAATTTTTATAAAAGAAAATTTTTTTTGAATTAAATTAAATTAAATAGTTAAATATAAGCATAAGATGCTCATTTCATAATATTTTATTTGGTTTGCTTTTTGATTTGTTACTTTGACGAGGTATGCAACCTCTTTTAGTGTTGTTGTGCAACCTTTCACAATGGTGTTAGAACTATCTTAATAAATTTTTTTTTTTTTTGGTGGAGCGGTGTCTATATCGGAATAAATTTTAGTCTCCATCATGCTTTTTTTTTTTCTAATGATAATATTGACAATTTATTTTTTGTAATTAATTATTAATAAATTTTTTTATTTGCTTTATTTATTATTGATATCTTTTTAACTAACTGTATTTATTGAACTTGATAAAATCAATAGCTCGGATATCAAATTTTTCTTATTTCTTTTGAAATACTGACGTCGCTGGAATATCCTTTTCATATTAGAAAAAAAATTAACTTTGCCCGCCACGTATCTATAAGAGAATAACGTTACTCACTCTTATCTTTTTATTATTTTTGTCAACTTGGAAACTACTAGAAAATAGAAAAGAAACTAAAAGTTGAAGCATGGAATCTCAAGATGAAAGGCAAAGCATCAATTATTATTATTATTTTATTGAAAACACAGTTTTATTAGATAAGCTACTCTCCAACTAATTTATTCCAATGACTTTTAGCATCTAGAAGGCAAGTGTGTATGTTTTTATGTTATTGACATTTAGATAATTAATTAAGTTTGTAAATCGAGTCATGAGAATAAAATTATTTATATAAAAAAAATAAAAAAATCATGAAACATAGTTATCAACAAACTTATTATTGAAGAATAAAATTAAAAAAATATATTTTTTCCAAAAAAAATTTAAGTTCACTTGGGTTAACTTTGAAAACCCGCAACACGGGTCATGAGACCGGGATAACTTAAAAACAAATAAAAAAATCACAAAGATTAATTCTCAATCAGCTAAACTCGTGATCAAAGTCATTAGAATGAGATTAGCTCATGGAAAGAAAATTTTTTATAAAAAATTACAAAGTTCAACTCTCAACCAATCCTTTGTTGAAGGATGAAATCGAAAAAAATATTTTTTTAAGAGAGAAAACTTGAGTTAACTCAGCAAACCAGCGACCCAATTTATGAGACTGCGGTAACTTAATAGAAAGCATATAAAAAAAACCATGAAACCCAAATCTCAATTAATTAAATGTTAAAAGCCAAAATTAAAACAACCTAAGTTAACTCGAGCTAACTTTCCAAACTATTACCCTATATACAGCAAGTAAAAAACATTTACGCAGCCAATCCTCAACTTACCCAATATTAAAGAATGAAAGTAAAAAGAAAAGAACCAAAATAAAAATAAAAACTACAATTAAAAAAAATAAGGACTGAAATTAATATAAGAGGAAAATTGACCAAGCAAAGCATGAAATTCTAGGCATAGAGAGAAGGAAAAGAAAAAAAGAATAGGACACCGATGACACATCGCCGCTCATCATCCTATATGCATTACCTCGTCATGTAGATCTTACTAAGATGATTAAGAAGACATGGTGGAACACAACTTTTGGTGGTTGAAGGAGGGCATACATGCCTCCATAGTGTGACAACTCTCCTAAGTCTTTGATGTGCGCAATGCACACGTCAAACTTGCCCCAACTACCCGTCCAATCTCATTCCCACTTTTGTTTTAGTTTTAAATATGGTCCCCGTAGTTTTAATTATTTTAAATTAGTAAAATTATTTTTGATTTTATAAAACTTAGCATCAACCGCACGCAAAACTTTTTTCACGACATTGTGAGATCCATATATTTAGGCAATAAAAAAACTTTTAAGCCCAATCTTAAATAAACTCAATATAAAATGATCAAATTGAAAAAAAAATTAATACACCGAAAAAAAGGTTATATCTTTGCCGATCTATGCATTTCAGTCCCCGATTCTAGCAAGAAAAAAAGACTAAATATTTGTCAATTATTCAAAAATTTTCCCCATAACTTTAATTATTTTAAATTAATAAATCTCATTTAATTTTGCCAGGCAAAGCACCAACATAGTGGTGTTTTGTTTCTCAACATCGTGAGAAACTCTAAGTCAGGTTTTCAAAACAAACCACCAAACCTAAAGCAAATTAAACACAATGTTAAAGGATCAAATAAAAAAACAAAAAAGAAAAAAAAAACTAAGTGATCAAAAAAAGAAAAGAAAACATTGTGAAACACTATTATAATTCATAGTGTTTTTTATCCTGTGTAATAGTAAAAATGCCACATCTTTTATTTTTTTTTTGTAATAAAAGAATATTTTTAAATCAAGTCATAAATAGATAAAAAGATAGCAATTTATTTAACAAAAATTTTGTTTTATTTTTTGATTTTTTTTCAAATTGAAATAATATGAAGTCAACACATGTTCCCTATCATCTTAAGAAGCTAAATAAATGAAAAATGGGTTGATTATAAACAAAGAGATTTTTAGGGATTTGGCAAAATAATTTTTTTTTTGATAAAGCAACATAGGTGAAAAAAATATTTATTTATCTAATACACTTAATTGAATTGCAAATAATATATGCGACTTGCATGTCGCTTTCAATACCTGCGACTCATGTGTTGCTAATACCAACTACGACACGCGGGCCATAAATGCTATCTACGACTCAATTAAAAGACATATTCATGGACACTTTCTTCAACCATTAACTCCCTGGCTAGAAAAACTGTAATCCATACAATTCAAATAAGTAGCACAAATAATTTTCATGATATATAATAACATGTAATTATATTTAAAAATCATCATAGCTCGTAAAAGAGTTTGGAGCGCTCGTGAATGGATGTAGAGCACCACCCCAACTTATCTAGCAAGAATAAACAATATTATCTTAGCTCGTGAATAGATTTGGAATACTGATAGATTGGTCTGGAACACTTATAAATGGATAAGCATCTCAAATATTTTCATGATAAACAATCTTATCTTCCAGTAACATGCTTCAAGACATTCAATCTCTCCAATCACTTAAAAGCCATCGCAATACAAATTAAGTGTAGAGTTAGCTATAATACGTCGCCTTCCATCCATGCCTTCCTTTAAATTTGCGCTCAAAACAGCGAATTATAAAAATTTAAACTAGCCGCCCCAGTACACTCCTAATCACCCACTGAATCAATCTTAAAAAACTCCATTGTTGAGATTATTAAAGTATATTTGTCAACATCACAACTGACATTTGATTCAGGCTAATTAGATCCACGGGTTTCAGCATAAAAAAAAGAAGAGAAGAAAGAAGAAGACGTGACAAAAGGGTCGTAGAACAGTACGCAAGCATGCATGCACAGATCACAATTGACATCTGATGTTGCATGCTTTTTGGCACAGGAATCCACTCTTAGCGCAAACTCTCGAAAGTTGACTTCTCTCAAGAGACGTGAACAGTAAACAGGTTCATGCATCTGTGCGTACAGATGGAGTAGCTGCACCTGTAATTGTCTAGCTGCCAGATACATTTGGATGGTTCCAAGTGGTGTGTAGATGTGGCTGTTAGTACTTTTCCAAGACATGCCCTGCACTGGAGGAGCTTCATCTTTGACCAATGTCTGTCTTTCCGGACACAAGTTTCTTACCACATGCACAAGCTCGACTTTGAATTTTAATAGATTTGTTTCTGCAATTTATTCCAACCTTTTGAGGTTTGAACATTATTTCTTTTTAGCCGATTAGTGCTCCGAGGATGCCGTCACATTATATTTATGGATCGGAGATGTGATCAAAGTTGTATTTTAAAGTATTTTTTTATAAATATATTAAAATAATATTTTTTATAGTTTTTAAAATTTATTCTTAATATTAGTATATTAAAATAATATAAAAACACAAAAAATTATTTTTTTTAAATATTTTTAGGCAAATATCGTTTTGACTGTAATGGTAAACATGCCTTCAACATGGCACCGAATAATTTATTTAGAGATGAAAGTTTTTTTTTTTCCAGAATTACTATGAAAATATTAAGATAACGTCTTTTTAATTTGTTTGTGCAATTAATTCCGACTTTTTGAGGTTTGAACATTATTGCTTTTCAGCCGGTTAGTGCTAAGAAGTTGCCATCATATTGCTTGAATGGAATTCTGGTTTTGCGTTTTCTTTTATATATAAATATATTGAAATAATATTTAATTTAAATTTATTTTTTATATTAACATATTTAAACAATCCAAAACATTAATAATACTAATTTAAAACAAAAAAATAAATTTTAAACAAATAACATTTTGACTGCAATGCTAAACGCATCCTTAGCAAAACATCAAATAATTTGTTTGGATATGAAAGCATTTTTTATTTTAGAATTACTATGTTGATTTTGGTATTGTAGTGGTGGTTTTGCTAAGTTGCGTTTGGTACTATGATAGTGGGTTTTTTTAAAATAGTTTTCGGTCAGAAATACATTAAAATAATATTTTTTTTTATTTTTTTTAAATTTATTTTTTATATCAGTTCATTAAAACGATTTAAAAATATAATAAAATTAATTTTTTTACAAACAACATTTGGATGCTGGTGTTCCCAAATGCTACTGAAAACTTTTTACCAAATTCTATCCTATAGCTAAATTACGTGCCCAAATTTTTTATAGATATTAAATAATCCAATGGAGATAATTATCATGTTAGATCGTATTCTCACACTTGATTTTAGAATTGTACCTTGTAATTAATGACATATCATTTATAATTATATTGTTTGGGATTTTGGTGTAACCTGTGTTTTATAATTTTTATTTTATTTTTTAAAATTATTTTATATATAAATATAAAAAATAATTTTTAAAAAATAAAAAAAAAATTATTTTAATATATTTAAAAAAAAACAGGCTTTAAAACAAACACCGCTTAATATCTAGACAACACATGAATGAATTTTCTGACTTTTTATCCCTTAAAGCATTTTTTCAACTTTTAGGTAAAATTTCTAAAGTTATTCTTGTAATTATGTATATTATTTATTTTTATCTTTTTATTTTTAATTTGATCAATTAACTTTGTGCTCTTAAAAGTCATTCAATTAACTGTTTCTAATTTTGTCATTAATTTAATAGTTGACTTATATCAAGCTTCAATTCTAATATGTATACGGATATGACATTATTAAATATTTTTTATTTATGAGATGGCATTTTATATTTGTGTAAGATATGTATTACCAAATAAATTATCTTAGAAAAATAAATCAAAAACAAAATAAATCAAAAAAAATTTATTTGGGTTTATAGGCACATGAATATAAAAAGTCATTTAATAACGAAAATTATTTTATTATCACATAATTAGCATGTATAATTAACACGAAAACTTGATAAAAATTACTTATTTGGCATATTAAATACATTGAAAGAACACGGAGATTTAACTAAACAAACTCAAAGAGCACAACGACTAATTGACCAAATTAAAAACACTACAGGGATAGAAATTAAAGACCGACACAGACAAGGAAAAAAAGTAGGGGTTTTGCCTTTTTATTTTTAACATGATTACATGGACTGGTTGCTTCGTTTTTCAAATAAATATCTCAATTTAAAAATTTAAATTTTCAAAATAAAATCTTAATAATATTTTTATATTATTTTTAATACATTATCTTAAAATGAAATTTTTTAAAACTTAAAATTTATATATATTCATATTATATTATGTTTAATTTTTATCAAATAAAATAAAAATAGTAAGATTTGAACTCGTGATTTATTAGTCAACAAAACTTTAATACTATATTAAAGAACCATCTCAATAATTTTTTTCCGGCTAAACCCCAATAATAGTTTTATAGTAATTGAATTGATTTGTTAAACAAACCTGTATTATTGTTCAAAGATGATGTAGGGGATAACAAAATCAATAAATTTGTGCAATTAACGTTTCTCTGTCAACGACCTTGAATTTCTCAAGCACACAATCATGGATGTCCCCCCCTTCTTCTTTGAATTTCAGCAATCACTTGAAAAAAGAGAAAACAGAATGTGCAAGTTAGGTTAAGTTCTATCGAGTTTCTTGAAAAAATGTCTTGACAAAAGGAGCTAGAAGGAACACTTGGAAGATAGAATTTTCTGTTCTATGGATGCAAGAGCATTCTGGGTTTATTCAACTTTAATACACTACAAATACATCCAATTGAATCATAATAATAAATATTAGAGAATAATATAAATTATGTTTTAGAACTTTACTTAATAGTTTAAACTTTTGAATTGAGATAGTTTTTTAACATGATATCAGAGTCTTGATGACCAAGCGGTCATGAATTCAAATCTCACCATTTTTATTTATTTGATAAAAATTAAGTATAAGGTAATGTGAGCTTGTACAAGTTTCAAATTTCAAATTTAAAGAGTTTTTATTTGAAAAAGTGTATTAAAAAATAATATAAATGACGATGGTTATTTATATCGTAGACACCGAAAGAAGTGTAGATGTCAGCCGTGACCTGTGCCAAATTCATACAGCAGCTTGCATTCTAGCAATAATTGGAATAATCTATTGGGTGAAGACTGAAACTCCTATGGAACGAGTGATTTATTTATTAATTGAAAGCAATACCAACCTCCTATTTATAATTATAAATCTCCATGGCATGCTTTTGAAGCCTGAAACTATTACAAGAAGCATGACCAAAAGATGCTATTCACGTCATTGGAAGCGTTGTCTCATATGTTTTCTTCTGGGGCTACACGTGATAGCGATTAATTAAAAAAATTTATACGCATATAATTAAATAAACGAAGAGTTATGTATGCTAATAAATAATCATTAATGATACCTATAAACAAAACTTAAAAAATTGAAAAATAGACGTAGATTAAGATATTTAATCTTAAAAAATAAAAAATTGAATTAATTGAATAAAATAAAAACAATAAAGAAATAACATGTAATGTGTATACACATATTAAAAATATCATCTGAAAATAAATATTTTTTTATTTTCAAAAATATAATTTATCTATATAAAAGAAAAAAATAATACCATAGATAAATCAGAAGAACCTCTTTAAAAATTAAACACATAACAAAAAAATCAATATTATTTAAAAGAGACTATCTGAACAAAATAAAAGAGATGAGATTTTGTTCATTTTTTTATTTTTAATTTTTTAACCGATCACATCACTTTATATCTTTTCAATTGCACTTTTTAAAGTTATATTTTCATAGTAACCATGCCAGATTCAAGGCATTTGGGTCTGACAACCATGCTAGACCAAAGTATCTTGGGTCTGGCATGCCAACAACAAATGATGTGTCGTCTGGTTTGCCTAGGTTTTAGCTACTATGATGGCCAGAAAATTAGGGCCTATGCTCTTTTGTCGCAAAAACCTCTTTTACAACCCGTTTTTGACACAAAACACCCTAAAAATAATGACAAACTCATTCATGGCCTCAAAAAACAAAAAAAAACCTAAAAACCGAACTCAACTCGAAATTAAAAATCAACCAGAGTTCAGATCTATTTTTTCACGAACTTTTAAGGTACCAAAACATTTAATATAAACTCCCTGCATTAAAGAGAACAATTTGACACAAAAATCCTTCATTTTGATAGCCTAAATCAGTGCCAACGACAAGTTTCTCTCTCTATCGTTAGAATCCAGCGACCCCTCTCTCATCTCTCAACCAGGAACAAAAAAATAACAAAAATAAACCTCTGTACCAAATAAAATTGGAACACTTTTGAGGGACCACAATTATATAATTTGAGTGATTATTTAAGTTGAACGACCAAAGTGAATGTTTTCAAAACTTATGGTACATCATATATGTTTGTCATATTTTTCACTTCGGTCCCTCATCTTTTAATCTCACATTTTCATAAAAATTTATAATCAATTGCTTTTTGAATAGCACTTGATCGTCTAAAAACAAAGTTTGAGAATAAAAATGAAAAAAAAACTTTTGCATAGTAACAAATATATAGTAAAAATCCCAAACGGTTTAGTATATAAATAAATGGATAGTTTGTTGTCAATAGTCGGGAAAATCCCATTTATGTAAATAAAGAATTGTATTATTATTATTATTATTAGAACAACAACAACATATATCTACTTTTGTAATTCGATTATTCAAATTTTTAATTTATATCTTATTTTTTTCTCAGTTAAATAACTAGGCATGCCATTCTTATTAGAAGTGAGTAAAAAAATCAAAAAACTGATTAAATCGAGAAAACCAGAAAAAAATAACTAAAAAAACCGAATCGTGAAAAAAAACTGATTAAAATTTTAAAAAAACCAATCGGTTCAGTTTGGTTTCAGTTTTATAAACTTGAAACCGAAAAAACCCGAAAAAAACCAAGCCAAACCAAAAAAACCAAGCTAAACCGGTTTAAATCAGTTTTTGTCCAAAAAATCTAAACCAAACCGAAACCGATCAATTTAAACCAGTTTTAATTTTTATTTTTTAAAATTTTAATTTAATTATTTTTTTTTTTATAAAAACCAAACCACACTACCCATTATTGTTGTATCATTGGAAGCGCTTGCCCGCCCTTTTTATCTTGGCGTGGTTAATGGGCAGTCTATTGTCGATGATCTTTATGCGGACAAAAAATCCTATTTATGTAAATAAAGTTATTTATTTATTTAACAGATCTTAAAAGCGTTCGTCGATATTTGTCTGAGAATAAGCTTATCTGATATATATTAAACTTAAAATCCAAAACGTTACCAATATAAATACTTGGCAGTGCTTTCATCTTTAGAGCAAAAAAGACATGATCAGCGGAATTATTGGAGTTCCAGTTAAACGAAATTAAATAAAAAATATATGGTCAAATCCTTCTTGTATGGAAATGTATTTCTATACAAGGAAAATTAGTTTTTATTCAAGAGTTTCTAGAAAAATTTTAAAAAATCAATTAAGAAATATTCTCAGATTTAAGGTAATATTGTAGATTTTGAAATTAAAAATCTTCAACACATTTTCGTGTGTTTAAAATTAAAATTATTCCAATGATATAATTCATAGTTTCAATTATATCAACTTATAATGGTATATTCATCTCTTGAAAGAAAAATTCAATAACGAATTGGAAAATATAAAAACCTATAAAATAAAGGTTTTTAATTATGATTAACACTACAATATTTAACAATTTTATTAACGAATATTATCCGTTGGTGTAAGATTATCATTTTATCAGTAACAAATTTTCCTCCTAAATCACTGACAGAATACGTCTGTCGAAATAACGTTCATCAGTATTCTTGATATATATACAAATAATTTATTTTAGTATCCTTTTCATTTTAAATATTTTTATTTTATTTATCTTTGAGATTAATTATACTCGCTAAGTACATATGATTTTCTTTCTTATAAGTGAACATTGTAAATTCAACTTATATATCTAAAATTTGAGATGAAAAAAATTAAAAAATAAATTAAAATAATCTTTAAAGTATTATGAAATCATATTAACAATTCAAAATATCAATTAATATTAAAAAAAGCTCAAAAGGTTAGAAAAAAAAAAGAATTGATTAAAAACTAAATAAACAATAAAAATATAAGAAAAAATATTAGGCATTGTTAGACCTAATGTCTAGCCAATAAGGAAAAAAGCTCAGGCACACCAAACTATTTTTTTTCTAAGGCATTTTTTGCTTTATTATTTTTAATGGATGATACCATGTCATCCATTTTTGTATTTTCAATCAACTCTAGTGATCCAAACAAGTTGACTGAAAAACTAAGATTCAAGCATTGACATCCTAAAACCTTATTTTTTTAATTTTGTTTTTGCTCGAGAGCATCTCGAAAACACCATAAAAACTTTAATAAACATATTTGAAGCCTATAACACCCTCTAATTAGTTTAAACATTAATAAATAAATAAAAATAAATTAATGAGTCTTAATCTATTAATTTTTTTCAACATGTTTAAAGGAAGAAACCTTCTCCATTGAATTCTTGATGCAAGATGAATTTTAAAGAGATATTATTTTTATTAGTTATTATTATTTCATGTTTATTTTAGAAAAGCATTATACTTTAAAGTGTTTTAGTGTTTTCTATTTAGTTTAGAATATCAAATACCAATAATTTTGTTTTTCTTTTTCAATGTAGGTCTAAGACCAGGATAAATACATATGTTTGGTTTGTAATTCAACATAACACACTAGACATTATTCTCATAAATAAAACTATGAATTAGGCTTATTTTGTGTGTTAACTCCATCATGTCAAACTTTATCTTTTTTATTGTTGTTTTTTATTTTGTCTTTGTGCTTCCATTCATGTCAATTCGTATCTCTATAACATACGCGTTGATATCAAGTTGATCATTTGATGGTCAAAATATAGCTTGCTACCCACTTTCCTTTTCTTTTCTAATAACTTTATCTTAAATTTTTGAACATCAATGGAATGTTTTTATTGAAGCAAAAATCTCAAATAATAGGGACCAAATGCATGTAATTCAAAACTTTAGGGAAAAAAAATCAATACATTAAACTATGGAAAACAAAATAGAAAGTCGAAATTAATACATCAATTATAAAACACTCAATAACACACAAGATATACTTGAGAATATAAATATAAATATAAATATAAATGTATACATCAAACCATGAAATAAGACCTTAGAAGGATAAAATTGAAAATAAATTAAGTAGAATGACCAATTTGTGAAGGAGTAAAGTTTTCAAGGATATCAAGAAGTAAAAATTAAGTACAATATTCAATAGGCTAATGTGAGTACATGAAAAACAACACTACAATAATCTTTCTGTTTTCATTGTTTTCAATTAAACCTAATAAAATAAAAGTGATAAAACCTAATTATAAATATAAATATGTATTTGATATTTTTTTGGTACCTTTTCAATTGAAACAAGATTTTGATCTCATTAAATTATTTTAAGAAATTCTATTTGTAGGTTGGTAATTGACATGAATAACAAGTCTCAAGGAAACAAATTGAAACTTACCAATAATATCAAATTTATTAGTGTTTTGTGTAAGAAATTAATTTTCAAATAAAATTAAGAAGAAGGGAGAATTTTGTTTGGAATAAAATTGAAATCATATTTCTATTGAAAGTCTATTCCCATCCAAGTCAAATTGAAATTTATAGGGCTGTTTGTTTTTGCGTTTTAAAAACGCTTAAAATTTTTTTTGAATTTATTTTTACTTTAAATTAATATTTTTTTGGTGTTTTCAGATCATTTTGATGTGTTAATTTCAAAAATAATTTAAAAAAATAAAAAAAATATTATATTGATGCATTTTCAAGTGAAAAGCAACCACAACCACACTCCCACAACAGATTATGGCTCCGTTTGTTTACGCGGCTGCGGCTGCGATTGAAATAAAACGCAGAATACATCTGTTTAGTTAAAAAAAAAACATTATTAACTATTCATGGGTCCCACCCTTTACTGCGTTGCAAACTCAGAAATCATGAAGCCGCATCCGGCTGCTTTTGTTTGATCAATAAACAATGGCCAACATATTTACGCACTGCATGTTAATTAATTAGCATGAACAGTGTAACATGCATACAGTTCTGGCTGGACTGGTTCCGGTTCAAAATTTAAAATATATTGAACCAGGTCCAATCCAGTAAAATAAAAATTATTTTTAATTTTTTAATTATTTTTTATTCAAAAAACTAGTGTTTAACATTATTTAATGACAATATATAAATTAGACAGAGATCGCTTGATAAAGTAGCATTTACAGAATTTGATTGCAATCCCAATTTCGTTTTTGATTATATTTTACCTGATGTTATTACGCGCTTAAAAAACTAAAAAAACTTTAGTCCTTGTCGGATGTATTTCATACGTGATGGAATTGTAGATATTTTAATGGAACAATAAAAAATATTTTATATAAAATATTATTTATTTCATGATGTAATAACAAAAGTTAAACTTACAATATTTAAATTAAAAACTATCAATATTAATATATATTTTTTAAAATTATTTTATAACTTCAATTTTAAAAGCATTATTAACCAAACATATTAAACTACTTTTTTTCAACCACAGTTTTAACTAAACACTTATTTTTTCAAACCAATTGAGTACTTTTTATAAAACAACTTTTTTCAAACTACAACCACAACAGCTACCGCAATACCAAACTTACACTATATATATATATATATATATATATATATATATATATATATATATTAGAAATAAATAAAT
>Ga0325410_1002398_pt1 | contig 21017 bp, 12 predicted proteins | sample PopdelMetagenome_16_FD_206182 | JGI IMG/M metagenome (GOLD analysis project Ga0325410, IMG submission 206182) | Populus deltoides microbial communities from Bellville, Georgia, United States - Xylem-PdIQD-R3 | ecosystem: Host-associated > Plants > Phyllosphere > Stem > Wood/Secondary xylem... | reverse complement strand
ATAATGAATATGGAATTTAATAAAAGAAAATAGAAAGCCAAATTCACTAAAATACTATAATAATATTTTAATCAAAATCATGAAAATATGAAAAATAAAAATCTAAATTTTCGTTAAATTGAATCACAAAAAAAAGAATTATATATAACTCATCTAATTTTAATCTAGACAAAAAAAAAAAAAACAATTGAACATGTTTTAGATTTTTGGATATCTCGAGTAAATGGTTAATTTATCCAAGTATTATTTTATGTTATTGTAAAAGATAAATAAATAGATAAAAGTAATTACTTTGATGCTGTTCATCATAAATGCTTTGACACCTGCTTGTTTGAAACTTACACGTCAGTCAGCTCAGGCGATGTAGAACGGAGCAAGACAAACTCTTCACGTGATGTTTTTGGTCTCAAGTTTAAAAATCGTACGGTGCCCAAATGATATGAAGGCCGCGAAAGTCACATCTCTGCTTATCCCTTTGAAAATTTCACGCGTCTGGAAGGGATTAGGTTTTTCTGGTAAAGAAAGAAAAGAAAACGACTGTCAAACTCAATTAGTAGTTCAGAGTGCCTAACACCATACGTCAAAGTCCTGTCGGCGGAGACGCAAAGATTCTCTCTTGGAGTGCGGATAAACTAAAATTTTGTGATAATTTATTTTTTTATTTTTAAATTATTTTACTGTATTAATATTAAAAATAAAAAAAATATTATTATGGTATAATTTTTAATAAAAAAATATTTTAAAATATAATCTTAATCACATTTTCAAACACACAAAAAATATCATTTAATATAATATATGTTGATCTGGTGACCTGGTCTCGAGTTATACTTAATTCATTTATTAATAATAAAAAAATCATATTGCTTTATATTGTTAGAATTGAAAATAGAAACAACAATTATTATAATATACCTTTCCCTCTTGTTTTGTAAAAATCTAGGGTTAATGTGTCTTATGAAAGATATTTTTTTGTTGTTTTTTTTTTAAAAACAATTATAGGGCCCCCTTGTTTTGTAAAAATCTAGGTTAATTATAAAAACAACAATTTTTTTCATGTGTTGTTGTTTTTTTTTTTAAAAAAACAATTATGGGTCCCCTTTATTCATTTTCTTCCCTGTATTTTTTTTTTTGTAATTCTTAAAAGAAAAAAAAATGTATATCAAACTAAGAAAATTAAATTCAGTTTTCTCATCTATAGTAATGAAGGGGACCAATGGCATTGAAAACGTTCAACCGTGGAAGAAATTAGCAAGTTTTGGACACATGGATGGTGTTCATAGGCCACATGTCTCAACCAAAAGGAGGGCCAACAATCCTGGCAGGCAACAAGTTGTCTTCAATTTTAAAGCATTCTCAATTATAATGGGATATTCCTGAATGCAAGCTCGAAGCTACCTTTGATGGGAAATCTTACTCAATTGTTGTAGCTTTAGGGTTTTTTATTGCGTGATCTCACAAGCTAATTGATGAATTCGACAGATAAGCAGGAAAATCCGTCTGGGTAACAAAAAGGAGCACGACCATCTTCATGTTCACGAATACGTGCATGCCTAGAGTTTTGGGAGGGGGTGCCGATAAGGAAAGTGTTGGAGTGAGAAATACAGTTCATGGCTTTCTTAGGGATGCAAAATATGTATTTTCTATAAGAAAAACTCTTCATTTGAATAATTTTTTTTAATTTTTATTTTGCAAATTTTGAATTAAAATGTTAGTTTTTTTTTTAAATTAGTATAATAATTTAAAAAATCTAGGCAGAATAACATCATCTGAAAAAGTTTTGGCAAAATAGCATATTTTCACATTGTCGTACTTTTAAAGCACGACAAGATAGCTGTCACGCTTTAGAAGCATAACATGTTGTGAAATTTAAACTCTCTTTTGATTGAAAAACACAATAAATGCATCATATATATATATATATATATATATATATATATATATATATATATCTCTCTCTCTCTCTCTCTCTCTCTCTCTCTCTCAAAACTGATATTCTCAGCCCTTATCTTTCTAAAAACCCCATCAATCACTTGTTTTTTTTTCTTTTAAAACACTCAAAAATCAAACTCATCTTAGTCTTCAAGCATCTTATAACATTTTTCTCTTCAAATTTTCCACCACCACTACCCCCGCCACCTTAACCCTCTTTCTAGTCTTCCAAACAAGGTAAACATACTACATTGCTATGAATTAATGTTTGGTTTAGTTGAAATGAAATCATTGTTTAGAGTTTAAGTTGAATTTAAGGTTTGTTTTATTAATGATAAATTAGTTATGAATATCATCAATTAGGGTTGATTTGATATAGTTGAACATGAAAATAAATTAAATTAATTACGAATTAATTATTGTTGCCTTGAATTTTGGATAAGTTGTTAAATTAAGAATTTTGTGTAGATTGTTGGAATCAACTAATAATGTTATCAACTATGCTTGATGATTTCATGCAATAGAGCATGGATGAAGTACAATTATAATGAATTACACATTGTATTGAATTGTGGATAAGTTGTTGAATTTAGTATTTTTTTTTGAATTGTTTTAATTTGCAATGAATTTGGATTTGAATTAATGCATTTGAGTATGAAAGTATCAATTAGATTTAATATCATGAATTATGTTTAATTTTGGTCAAGTATGCTTTTGTGTTAAATTTTAGAAATTTGATTGAATTTGCTATGAATTTTATCAATTAGGATTGGAGTAATGCAATTTAGTTAAAATTACATCCAATTGACTAGAATTTGATTTGTTTAATTTTTTTTATAGAATGTCTTACAACATATTTATATTATGTCATTATGGTGACACTATTGTTTTTGATGTGAACAATAATATCACATACAATGGAGGGAGTAATTTGTTGTTAAATGATAATTTAGACATGTCACACATGGAAATAAAAAACTATTTGTCAAGGACTTGGGCAGAATTATAATGATATTGATGTTGAAATAACTTGAAGGTGTTAAAATAGTGAACATCAAAATTATCCTGTACCGATTATATGTGATGATAGTTTTAAGACAATGATTGATTCTTTCATCTAAAGTGGATTGAATGATAGTATTGCATGCGAGCAGTTAACCAAAATCTCTATATGTCCGTTGTCGGTCCTTCAAAGTTTGTAAAGGGAAAAACAATTTATTGTTGGATGATTTGCTACAAGGATTGATGATACTATATTTGACAATTCATTTATTGATCAATATAGATTTGACTATTTTGAACTTAGAGACAATGAAGATGATGAGACGTTAAACCCGAATGTGACAATAAATATTGATAATAATGTTGATAATGAGGTTGATGATGAAATAACACCTCTTGTTCCTGAATTTGGAGATATTTCTAGGTTTACATTTGTTGTTTCTCATGTTTAGGCACTTAGTCATAGATGTTTTCTAGGAGGCTTTGATTTGGAGGCTGGATAAATATTTAGCAGTAAAAATAAATTGGTTAATGTAGTTAAATGATGACACATTGCACATTCAATTGAATATCGAGTCCAATGGTCAAACTCAACATTTGTTCAATTACAATGTCTATAACAGCTGAATATAAATTGTATTTGCTTGAGGGATATCATAAGAGATCAAATTAATTTGAGATAGCAAAGTTAAAAAGATCACACACATGTACCTTGACCTTTATCTAAAAAGACCATTATCAACTCGATGTAAATTTTATTACTAATATTATGTCAACCCTTGTGATGGATAATCTTTCAATGATAGTTGCAAATATACAAGATGAAATAAAATTGCACTACACGTATAAAATATCATATGACAAAAGCATGAGTTGCAAAACAGAATGTGCTCAACATCTTTTTGGTTCACATGGATACTCTTTTGAAAAATTACCAAGGTTATTATTGCCAATAAAAGAATCAAATCCTAGAACAGTTTCTGATTGGATGCACAAAGAAAATCTTGATGATAATACATTAGTTTTGTTAGTTTAAAATGATCTATAGCCAATCGGTTGGTTACATGTGGCATTATTATATTCATGTAACTATATATTTATTATTAATAAAGGCTTAATTTATCTTTAATATTTATATATTTATATAATATTATATTAATGAATCTAATATTTGATTCATGAATCCAAGTAAAAATATAGTCCATGAGACAAAAATGATTTGCAAATAAAATTATAAAGTTGTTATAATAATAAGATTTTTATTGCATCAAAGCACTGTTTCTAAAATGTTCCTAGTCGATGCTATTTTAAATATTCGATATTTATTAGAATTGTAGAGAGTGGTACATTATGTTCTTTTCTTTATGAAAGGAAGCAATTGTTCTATAAGCCAAGGTATAAAGGATAGCTAAAATTAATTTATAGGTGCTTGTCATAACACATGTATATTGAATTAACCCACATAAGAATTTCATATAGAGATATCACTTGTGTCTATGAAAAGGCTCACGTGATGGTTGTGTAAGTGATCCTTAAACTTGAGATCACTAAGTTATCACATATAAGGAGTGTTATGTTTTGATTATGTTACACATTATCTTGGTAAATATAACAAATAGGCAAATATTGGATATAACATAAATTATATGAAGGTATTTGAGTGATCAAGAGATGATTCATCATCCTAGGTGAATTAGAAAAAATGTTCAACATGTTCTCAAATAGTATTGATTGTTAAATCCTTACGTAAGGTGGAATGAGATTTGAAAAGAGTTTCAAATCTTATTCAAATGATCAATGACTATAATATTGCAAACAAATATGAATTGATATGATAGACACACTCTATATTAAAATGTCTAAATCAGAATATTATTGACGAATGGATAATAATTACATTGAGAAACTATTCACTGAAAGGTTAAGTCAAACCACTTATGACTTTCCTAATATTCAGGGGATCATGACACATTTCTAGATGGTGCACTTGATCTTTAAATATAAATTAATCAATTATTGAATTAATAATAAATTGAATTGTTTGATTTATTTAATTCTATTTATTTAAAATTATAATTTATATTTGAGACAATATATTAGGAACCTAATGGATTACACACATTAAGAATCATTAGTCAAAAATTAAACTGGTATAATTAATTAAGTGTGACTTGATTGAAAATGATTTTAGAAATTATGCACTAAAATATATTTAATTCAGGGATTATAATTCTAGTCCTATAATAATGAAGTAGGGACTTGATTGATTAAATTTTTAAAATTATCCTAAAATAATATATGTGTATTATTTAAGAGGAAAATCAATATTTTTATTTATTTATAAGATATTTAGGATTTGATATAAATATAAAGCTATGCATTTTAGTTTTTAAGAGGTTGTTTATTAGATTAAAAAAAAAATTACACAAGTCACAGAATAGAGAGCTAACACTTTAGGCATAACAATTTCTCTCTTCTAAATAGAGATTTAAAAGATTTATCATCGGTGGTTCATGTGGATTACCACTGGAAGTTGAACAATTAGACAGCTTGTGGTTTGCGACAATTTAACCTTTAAAGACTTATTCAAAGCTGGAGAAGATCAGATCTTTAGGTAAATCCCTTAACAACTTTAAATTTGTCTAATGGGATCCTAAAGACTCCCAAATATTATTTAAATTTATTATTTTCACTGTGTGTATGAATTTCGGGAACCCAACAGGTTTTTGAGATATTTTTTTTTTGTCATTTGAACCTTGTATTGAAAGTTTCAAGTATTGCAAACCATTTATCAATATTATGCACACATTTTTATGGGCAATATGATTGGAAGTTATTAATTGCAATTGCTTTTGATGCAAATAAAGGATATTCTCGTTGACTTTTGCAATTGTTGATAAAAAAAATAATTTTAATTATAGATAGTTTTTGCTTTACTTACATAAATGTGTTACCGAAGATAGAACATGCATATGTATAATATTAGATAAACATGTAGGCATAAAGAATGTAATAGTAGAAATTTAGTGTGAACCCATAGGATACCATCGATATTGTACATGACATTTTGTTAGCAACTTCAATCATAAATTCAAAGACTCGTCTACAAAAAAATATTTGATGAGGATTTGTTATGAACCTTCAAGGCACAAATTTAATTTGTGGTATGAAAGGATATATAAGTTAGACCTAATTTATCAAGAATGACTTAAATGAGAATCAAAAGAAAAATAGGCATTATGTTGTGATGATGGTCATTTGTATGGTAAACTAATCTTTTAAACTCATTTAATCATGTTTTGAAAGGTGCTCATGCAATGCCTGTTTTAGCTCTAGTGCAATTGATATTTTACAGATGTAATAGTTATTTGGTCAAGCGAAGATGTGAGATAAATAATTTTATTTAACATGGAATAATTTCCCCCCGTCAATTCATGTTGAATTACTAATGAGCAGAGATAGATCATGAGATCATACTAAAATGTTGTTCAACTCCAAGCAAATAGGTTTTCCAGGTCAACACCCCTATTAAACTGGGTGTTGTAAAAAAAGTCAGATGAGCAGTCATGTTAAATGATAGAATATGCACATATGGTAAATATCAGACAATCTAACATCTATGTTCGCATGTTCTTATATGTTGTACCAAGAATCATTTAGAGCCTATTTGTTTTTGCTTTTCAAAAGTGTTTTTGAAAAAAATTAAAAAAATTAATTTTTTTGCTTCAAATTAATTCTATTTTTTGTGCTTTCAGATCATTTTGACATACTGATATCAAAATTAAAATAAAAAAATTATTTTTTCGATGCATTTCCGAGCGAAAAAGTACTTTGAAAAGCAATTACTACCACAATATTAAACGGACTATTGGACTTTACATAATTTGTTGATAATCATTATACTGTTCAGAGCTATAAATCAATATATGGCATGTCATTCTGTCTATTACCATACGAGTTAATCATTTGAAATTCAGGCGTGGTCGATGAATGTCCACTCATTTTCACAATGAGATGGATGCAAGAGAGAGTCATGCACATTATAGGTGTGACATATACTATGACACGTGCCATAATATAAAAATATGTCATAATCAACAATTTATGCATGACAACAAAATTATATGACAAAACAAATATTTTTTAAATATATTATGATGTTTTTGTAAAACATATTAAACTTATGTAATTTCACATCAAATATAGGAACTTTTACATGGGATGTCACGTACGCGAGGTGGATGATCTTTTTCTCATGTTAAGCGGCCACATTATAACAATGATATTCTTGGAGAGCATGATGATGAGATTCTCAGAGAGCATGACTACTTTCATGGAGAGTTTGAGTAACAATAGATGCCTATTAGGCTCATTAACACTTTAATCCTACAGTTGCATCATAGACATCAATCAGAGTATATTTTTGTTGGGATAGTAAGAATATTTAATTTATTTTTTTTCATTATTGAATATTACAGGTATTATATATTTTTGAAATTATATTTTAAATTTTTATGTGGGACGAGACTATGATTTATTATCGAACACATAAGCGGACATAACTATATGAGCGAGTTCAGCCATATATGTTTTAGGTTGATTTTTTATACTTCAATTGTCTAAAGTATATCAAGCTTGACCACGACTCAATCCATACACTAATTGAGTAATGAGGATGTAAGACACACATTTTTCATCTTAGGTATAAAGAGATGACACCGACACTACATGACACGATCGTTTTGTTAGGACTTTTTATTAATGGACAAATAATCGCATCTACTAGCGTGCGTAATCAAATTGTGTTATGCGAGCACACATTTGAATTGACACCCCCTTCTTCTGAATTGAAGGGGGTACATACATTTTAAATGGATTGAGAATACATTTATCACACCACCAAATGATGCTAACAACGAGGTCTTACGAATGTATCCATTAAATTATGATTTGAATGTGTTTATTTGTAAAGTATATGTGAATCAATATGATAATTTTTAATGTTTTATATAGATATGTCAAAGTATACATATTGCATTTGTTTGTAGTGTATTATTCACATACCTCATAGGGAGATATGTGCCTTTAATTTATATGACGCTCATAGATGATTTTGACATCATTCCTACATATAATTGAAGATTCGTTTTCTTGGCATATTTGTAAAAAAAATTTTGTCTTGTATGAATGAAAGGGGTCAAACATATTGGCAAATATTTGCTACTTTTATAAGAATGAATAATATAATTTAAATTATTTACATTTTAAATGTTTACTGTTAACACAAAATAAATAACTTGTTTTTCAATTAATAACAATTATGATCTTAGGAGTATCTTCATGTGGGTCAACCCCAAATGCCCAAATTGCCACTTATGATTGTTGAGACTATGAGGGTTACAATTCAGCTCTCACTAGGATACATGTATTGCAATGTTATTTTGTAATTATATGTATTTATATTATCTAATTGTAACTTTAAAAATGAATTAAATTAACATATTTGTAATGCTAGGTGGTGTGCTAGTAAAGTATTTAATAATAATCTAACACATGTATTGTTATTTTATCGGAGAGAGCTAGACAGACATGTTATCCAAATAGTTTTTTGAACCTTTTGTTAACAAAAAACTTAACTTCAACGAATTATTGCTATTTAATATTTAAGAACTTATCTTCTACTGTCATGTGTACGCCTTATTTGGATGAAACATTATCAATTGCTTCGGTTATTTACACTAGTGGGATGAACATATGGACATTAGTGGTCTCATTGATTTTTTAAAGATGGTTAAGCTACATTATCCAAATCGGGTAATGCGATAGTTCCACTATAGACAATACATTCCAGTCAATATTGATACAAATGATGCGTTGCACGCCATAAATTATTGGGGTAAAAATGATTATTACTATTGGTTAAGCAGCTATGGAACTTATCAATCATAGTGAAATGTATGGAGGAATGAGTATTTACAAAGATGTATCGTGTGATTATAGAGGAAGAGTATTTGATTTAATACATGAGTATCACATATTATGTCATTACATTAGATCCTGAGCAAGTTCCTTTACTTATATACACGCAAAACGAGCAACATACCAAACAGATTCAAAATATCACAAGTAATCAAATCTTCTTAGAATTTATTTATTGATATTTTAATTTAACATTAATGTTTTTTTTAATAATGGGTTGAATTGTTGCTACAGAAGGGTTGAGAGGCCGCTTATATGCTTTGTAATATTGATGAAAGAAATGAAGGATACACATATGTGTCTCGGTGGTTCAATGTTTGCCACAATGGACTTGATATCTTTGAAGAGGGGTTAACTCTCAATGATATCGTGACAGAGGATGAGGCCACTCAGGTAGAAGTAGGATTAAGATGCAGTCGTGCTATTGATAAACTCGGATCATTCAATAGACGACATAGACATAGATATATTGATGACTTATGTTGATATATTTTGGGGTTTCAATTACTAGAAAGTTGTATACTTAAGTATTTGAGATTCATTTTGCATGTATATATGTTTATTTATTTGCATTCCTGATGTTACTTGTGCTTATGAAATGTGAGAATTTATTGTGTTTGATTATTGTAGTTCTTTGAAGGTTTTTTAAAGCGGGATAAAATTTTGAGTATAGTTTCTAAATAGAGAAACTCTACCCAAATTTTGTTAAAATTGGAAAATCTTTTACTCTCTAAAATCATTAACTAAATTAAATGTAAGATTAAAAAACTAAATAATAAATCTCATAAGAACTATTTTTTGTTAGATTTTGAGATGACTATTAAAATTTATTTGATATCGTGGTTCTGAACCGTGAAATCTAAAAGTGTGCTATTTCATCAAAAATCGTTGTTGTTGTGTTAATTCGCCATTTATTTTTTAAAGTTTAGAGGTTTTATGACAAATCTAAGCATCTCTCTTGTTTAAGTATGTCACACCCTCGTGAGAGCTTGATATCGTGGCGACCTTTCCCGAAAGCGGGGGATTGATTTTGGGGTCTTTGTTTTGTGAATAAAGGAGTTGCCACCTAGTATTATAGTCACTAGAAACCCTAACTGGTCTTTCAGAGATTCTAAGACAAGGGATTGGTTGCGTAAATGGAAGGTTTTAGCACTCCCATAGTATGCCCTACCTAAGGTAAGCTGCTTGGTGTTTGGTTTGCCTTATAATTGCTACGGTGTTAGCGTTATCTAATCAGTTTTTCTAGGATGAGTTTGCTATGATGAATGGGCTTGGGTTCAAAGTCTAAAAGAAAGAACCCTTGGCCAATATGGTTCATACATTTAGATATGTCTATAGAGTGCCAAAAAGAACCGACGCAAATCTCTTGAATTCTGTGTTTGATTTGAAATAAATTTACAACTTATGAATTAAGAGAAAACTAAGATAGAAATCTAAAGAGATTCAATGTGCTTAAAAGCTCATTTTTTCCTTTAGTATTTCAAGTGTTCGCGACTCGTAAATCGCAGGGAAGAGAAACAAAAAAACTAATTTAGAAATATAAGGAAATTCAAGGTGCTTTAGAAGCCTATTTTTTTTATTAGTATTTCATACTTTCACTGCTCGTAAACCGTGGAGTAAAAAATTAAAATGTCCCCAATTATAATTGAGGTTTCTTTCAAGGATATGTGATTAAATAAATAATCATAACTTATTATTACTAGAAAAGTATTTTGGATATTAACTACTTGAAGTTTCTTTATCCAAATATTAATATTGAATGAACAAAATATTCTCAATAATATTTTGGATATTAACCCCTTTAGGATTTTTTTATCCAAATATTAATAGTGAATAAATAAATTACTCCCAATAATATTTTGGATATTAACCCATTTGAGATTTCGTTATCCAAATATTAATGGTGAATAAAGACGAATTCCCAAAAAATAAGATTTTTATATTTTTGAAATATTGGCCAACACCCTTTGGAATTTACAAACATGTTGTAAAATCCAAAATGCAGAAAAATAATTTCTTTTTTGTGTTTAAGAAATCCATGATAAAACATATTTTTTTAAAATCTCGAATATTTATTTTTTCAGAAAAAAAGGAATGTTCAAAATATGTTAGGGTATTGGCTGTATGCAACACTCAAAAATATTTTTTATATTTTTTTTTGTCAAAAACACAAGCATCACAGTTAATCGCAATTAAAGACAACAAACCATGCGCATATATTCTCAAAGTTTGCAAGAAAACTAAACAGTCCAAAAAAAAAAAAATCAGGGATGGCCCTTCGAAGCCAAACAAAAAAACTCTCTCTTTTTTTAATCTTTTTAGACTGGATCTAGCCTAGCCATATGGGCTAGACTGAATCCAGCCAGAACCAACCCGATTATTGGTCCAAGCCAATAATCGGTTCTGCCACAGTTGCATGCATATGCATGCTACAACGGCAGGGTAATTAATTTGGCAAAAACAGGGAAAGAAAGACTTACCAGCGAGGTAGTGGCTGGAGGCAAAGTGGAGGCAGACGACTGGTTGCTGACGAAGGACGTCTCGCTGTTCACGGTGGAGCCAGGTTTGCCGGCTGTTGTCGCTGTTAATTTCAGACGCGGTTGCAGACGAAACGAAAAATGATGGCCCGCTGGTTGGTCGATATTGCTCCTCTATTTCTCGTGTTACTATAAGGGAAGGACGTCTTCTGCTGGTTTTGCCACTAAGGCTGAGGAATGGTGTGGCTTCTGTTGGTTCCGTCACTACGTTTGAGGAAGGATATGGCTGTGGATGAGGCTACAAATGGGCGAGTGGCTCAGCTCGTTTCTGGTTGTTGTTGGTGCAGGACACGGTTCAACAGAGATGGTGTTGCTAGCTGCTGGGAGTTTTCGAGAGAGGCTGGTATGTGGTTCTGGTGTTGCTTCTCTGTTACTATCGGTGAAAGGGCTGAGGAAGAGAAAAGGAAGTGAAGTTAAAGATGGTTTCTCTGTTTTTTTTTTTGTTTGTCAAAAGGCCAGGGCCAAAATCAAAGGGGAGACCGAGTGGCCTTTGGTAAATGAAGGGTTAGGTTATAGAGAGGTAGGGGCTGGTGAGATTAACGGCTGAGGGAGGGAAGGTCTCGTGAAGCCAAGAGACGAGGTTGTGATAAGAGAAGAGAGTATGTGGTGGCTGTCTTGTGGCTGAGAGGGAGAGCAACTACTGAACTAAAAAGGATGCTGATTCCAGTGAGGGAAAAAATATGTTTGTGTTGATGAAAGGGAGAGGAGACAGTGTGTGGCCAGAGAGAGATCTCTAGTTTTCTTTTTTTTAAAAGGAGGGGGGCATCTGCTTCATTTTTTTGAAAGATGAGAGGGGGGCTACAACTTCTTTGCTAGAGAGGATAGGGTTAAAGTTTTTTTTTTTTTTGTGTTTGCCCTTAATTTTTCTTGTCCCCCTTTGCATATGGCTGAATGTTCACTTATATAGAAAATCTCTACACGTGCTATTTAAGGAAATATTGCAATAATTATTGTAGAGATTGTCTTCTATAACCAGCACTAATCAAATCCTATATCTATGATATTTTATATTGCATTAATTATTTTTCATAACCAGTACTAATCAAATCTTATATCTATAATATTTTATATTGCAATAATTATATATGATTCAATAATTATCTCTTTAACATATTGCTTCCTTAATATTAGCCTTAATGCTCTATGTTATCGCCACATGTTTTTTTTTTTTGAAAATTTATCAAAACATAGATAGCAACAAAGTATATTGTCTCTTTCTTCTTTTGTGATTTAATTGACCTCGCTTGACAACAACAAGTGTTAATTGCATAAGAAGTCTACAATGGCTGCCGTAAAATATAATTTTGGCGATGTTTGTTTTCATTGTCCAACCATGTTTTTAATTTTTTTTGATATATATATTTTTAAATTATTTTTTTTTATTTTTTTGAATCATTTTGATGTACTAATATAAAAAATAAAACTAAAACATTATTTTGATATATTTTTAAATGAAAAATATTTTGAAAAACAGAATTTTTTATATTCTCAAACAATTTGTTTGTACTCGAAACCATTTATATTCTTTTGTTTAGCTTAGCTTGTACGACAAAGAAATGTATGAGATAAAAAAAAATTATATTTAGTTTTGTTGAGTTAGGAATATTTATTTTTATCAGTTTTTAAAATAAGTGAAGATTTTATACTCTTTTTTAGAACAGGAGGATAAAGATGAAGATAAAAGACAAAATTCATTACATAATTTTATTCCAAAACTGTACTTATAAATTTATTTAATTTTTATTTTTTTTCAAAATTTAAAACCATATCCTTCGCTTTCCAATATTTCTGAAGGGAATCCTTAGCAAATACAATGGTGAGAAAAGATAACAAGCCATCGAATAAATTAAATTGTATGCAGAGGAGTTTGTCAAGTAATCATTGGATTGATTATAGACGAAAACAATTCCGCGACAGAGGCCATCCTCAACCTCAACCTCAACCAGTGTCGTGTACGAAGAGCATAGGTATCCTTTTCTCCCAAACCAGTGGTCCACAGATGTGGCCTGCTGTTCGACCAATGCAATTCTTTCTCAGGAACTGCCGCTGCCGCTGCTAACCAAATGTAAAGGTGAAGGTAAAGGTAAACGAAAGAAAAAGGAAGTGAAACTGCAGAGACTAAGACTGCCTAGATGACTGATCCCGACAAGAAAGATTACGGTTTGGTTTGAACCTGTGGTCTAACCATGAATTTAAAAAAAATTAAAATTTTTTTTTAGCTTATAAGTTTTTGGATTGTTTTGATGTGTTAATATTAAAAATAATTTTTAATAAATAAAAAATATTATTTTTATGCATTTCTAAATAAAAAACAACATCAACTACATTTCCAAGCAAGTTTTAAATGACGGAAGTACCCGAAGTCAACATGTCTAGCATCGAATTGACTTTCACGATTAAGGATTTATTAAAAAAAACTTATTATAAGAGATATTTTCTAATCAATTTATTACAAGAAAATTATTTCAGCTCATTGATTTGTCATGTCCATAAAAGGAGAAATCTAATCAGTTGTTTTCAATAACTCTTTTAATGATACCTTAATAGAGTTTTCAGCTCAAAAATCACTTGATTTAAATAAAAAAAAATTCATGGTTAATATTGATTTTAAGGTGTGTGATGAAAGCTGGTAGTAGAAGAAGTCCTTTAACTTCTTATCTAAAGCTTAGCCTTAGTTCTTGTAAATGGATAATTGAGTTCTATTTTCTTGATTTGTTGGATATTATTTAGGAGTGCATCTAAATAAAATGGTGTTATTGGAGATATTGAGAGACTTATTAAAGAAAGTCTTTTTACACCAAATGAGGAGTAATAAAACCTCAATGACAAATAATTGATTATTTATAATAATAAAGCTTGATCAATTTTAAATTACTTAAACAATTAAATACATCCTTCGATTTTGGTTTAATTTATACAAAGATATATTATGTCATTAATATATATACTAGGACTTTGTTTTGATATCAATTACAAGTTTGGTATATGTTTAGCATGTATTATGTATTTGCAAGCTTATAATCTAAACTTGAATGTTCTTCGGACATATAATTTAGTTATAAGATCTTTGTTTTGTGAAAATAAACATTTTTTCTCAACTATTTTGAGTAATCCTAATATCTTTTGTTTACAAATTATGCTCACTTGGAGAAGTAAAAGCCAAGTTTAGTTCACGCTAGCTCATGACAAATCAAGATTTATATGTTTTGTGCACTTGACCTAGCGGGGAAAGGGACTTGTTCCCTTCCTCTGCACCAGGGTTCGATACTTTTTGTGTATGTCTGTCATCCCTGCAGTGCCTTACATGCCCACTAGGCTTGCAGGATGTTCAGTGGGCCCGGGGATTAGTTGTGATGAGCATAAACTAACCTGGACACTTCGGGTTATATATATAAAAAATTCATATGTTTTGTAAAAAAAAACACATGTTTTGTGTTAAATTTAATTTATTTAGGCTCACATTATGTTTATTGCAAAAGCTAAAATCCTTAAATTATATATCTTGTCAAACTCACGTGAATTGATCCTTATCCCTAAGGACAAGCAGGTCCTGTTTTCATCAAGGCAGGCACGGATTCCTGTTTTTTTCTTACCTTTCCTTGCATTGAAACTAAAGACAGGACCCTGCTCAGTTCAAATCCCAAAACTATCCATCTAACACCCATATTGTGCCAAAGCAAACTAGCATGTGATGAGACTAAAAAGACTTGTCCCGACATAAACTTGTTGGAGGGCCTGACATGTTGTACAAGTGATGTTTAATGAAAAGTAGATCAGAATCTCCTAGCAATGGGAGAACATGTATTCCAAGCAGACTGAGCATAGCCTGGCGACAAGCAGCAATTTGAAGTAATTTCATCAGTTACTGGCAGGGGGGGAAGAGGACAGTGCATCAATCTCGATCTTCATGCAAATCAATCACGGTCTCTGTCGTGGAAAAAATGTTAAAAATATTGACCTAGTGATCACAGAACAAGAACACAATGACCAGTAGATCAAATATGTTACTCAATGAGCTCAAGTATACCTGCACTCGAAACTCAAACAACCTACAATTCAGAGAGATGGTCCGCAGATGGATCAAAGGGTTGAGCTAGCAAGAAGTTTGAGCTATATTTCTCACAGGTGATGAGCTCGGAGATTCAAAGATCTGTCGCTATTATAGACACATGCATGCTGTAAGAAGAGAAGTATAACCCAATCAACTACACAAGTCTATCCATCATTTTGAGAAAATTCATCAGGAGCTTGAGAAACTTCACATAGACTCGCTTTATCCTCGTAAATCCTCTCGGGCATGACCATCCATCAATGGACTTACGGTTTTAAAATCACTCGGGGGCACGACTACCCTTTAATGGGCTTCGTGAAAAAATCATTTTGGGCATGTATATAGTCACACTAAACTGTTGATATGACCAATCTTTCATCTAGTTTCTTAGGTGATTGCGACCATATTTCCTGTTAATAACATATGATCACTCTATTGATCGACTTTTTTAAGTTTCCAAGGTAATTAATCTATCCTTTAAGAACACATGCAATTACTATGTAACAATATCATTCTTTTACGTAATTATATACTTTCTTTGCATAATTACTATGTAAAAATGATCACTCTGTTATGTTACTAGGTAAAGCAAATAAATTTTGTGGTGTGAAAATTATTATCTCTAAGGTATTAATTACTTTTATTATATTTATTGTATGATTAAAGTAATATATCTTTGAGATAAAACAAAGCTTTAAACTTATAAATAACAATTTTTATAAGTTTCTTAAGAATTTCTTTTTATTTTCGATAAACATAAATAATAGTTTGTAGATAAAAAAATAGAGAGATAAGAAAATTGTTTTCTATTAATAACAAACTGATATTTATAAGAAAAAAATACATTTTCAGACCATTATGTCTGTAAAATTTAAAGGCGCACACCTCTTCAGATTGTCTGTAGAATTTAAAAGTACATCTTTTTAGACCAATATGTCTGTAGATTCTAAAAAGCAACTCTTCAGTCAAATTAATTGAATAACTTGGCAAGAGGTGTCATGTATAATTAATTAATTTTAAAAATAAAAAATTATTTATTTTACATAATGTCAAGTGCCTAAGTGTCAATTGCCATTTTCATATATATATATATATATATATATATATATATATATATATATTGGCTTTCCCTCCAAATCTTCCCTCTAACCTTCAAATCTATTGATTTGGTGTCCTTCACATTATAAGTCACAACAAACCTCTTACCTTTTCAATGTGTGAGATAAAGTTCTATTTGTTTATTTACCTAATATATAAGCTATTTTATAACAATCATTTAATTAGCTTATAATATTGAGTTGTACCATGTTTCATGCATAAAAAAAGATATCTTTTGATTTAAACTTCTTCTTAGTGTAAACATTTCAAAACTTCAAAGAAATCAGGATGGAAAAAAAGCTTAAATCAGAATTTTATTCCATAAAATTAGAAATACTACACGCATGATCCAATTAATTCAAAACATAAGTTTGCCATTATTTTAGCATTAATATGATATTGTGCTACTTCTTATATTCATGAACATTTACAAAGATTTTTAATTTTTTTGTTGAAGTGGCACCACTTCATATGTTCATACAGATGAAATTTCTTTCTCACATTGAGATTTCATTAAGAGTTTTAATCACCCATCCTCCCATTTAATTTGAATACTAATTTTGTAACTATAGATTTCATACACAAATTAGTATACATCACTATTACTAATAATTTGTTATTAACCATGAAACTCCTAACTAGTAAAAGTTGAGTTCATGTTATTAGTAAATTTAATTAAATGGTCTTAAGCTCATACTAGTAGAAGTACTTCTAACTAAATCCCTTGAGAGATCTTTAGTAAAAGAATTTACTAAACATAATTGCAAGATCTGACATACACAATGGTAATTATCTTGTCAAAAATTAATTGTCTTTTATATATATACATATATATATATATATAAAAGAAAATTAATTTTTGACAAGATAATTACCTACATATATTCATGTCTTAGGCTAATATGTCTAGATTTTCCGTTGTAAATTTTACTAAATGCCCTAGGCATAGTTGATTGACTATCACGGTGTAAGGAGATAGATGACATCGATTGTGGTCACAACTTGATATCCAATATTATATTTCTCAATCATTTTGCCTTTATACTTGTGGCTGCTAGAGCTATGAACTCAGATTCCATTGTAGAATGAGTTATACATGTTTGTTTCTTTAAAGCCCAAGAAACAGTACCACATTGTAGAATACATACCCATCTAGAAGTTGACTTATTATCATTTGCACTAGTTATCTAACTAGCATCAGTATAACCTTCAAGTACATCTGAAAAATTACTATAAAATAATTCAAAATTCATAGTCATTTTCAATTAACCATGTACTCTTGTAATTGCTTTCCAATAATTTATACTATGATTACTTATGTATTTTGGAAAATTTGTATAGTTTGAAAGCAATATTTGGTCTAGTACAATGTATGACATTCATTAGGCTACCAATTACACTAGTATATTCAATTTACGTAATTGATACACTAGTATTTTCTGTCAACTGAAAAGAAACATCATACATAGTATTTGCTACTTTGATATTCAAATGATTAAATTTATTGAAGATTTTCTCAATATAATGATTGACAAAGAGCAGAACCTCCCATTATGTTTTCTTACATTGATACCTAAAATTGTATCTACCCTATTTAAGTCTTTCATTTTGAACCGTGAGGTTATATATTTCTTTATATCATTGACATAATTCATGTTAGCACTGATAATAAGTATGTCATCCACATAAAATCATATTATCACATTAAAATCATTTGTAAATTTAGGATAAATACATTTATCAGCATTGTTATATTTAAAACTATATTCTAAAATTATATAATCAAATTTTTCATGTCATTGCATGCTCTTTCCAGAGGTGGAAGATTCTAGTTCTTCCTATTTGACTCGAAATTGATTGATCTAACCATGAGTAGGTTGTGCTTGTTTCAATCCATATAGAGATTTGATCAATTTATAGACTTTATGCTCATTTCCTAATAGAACAAAGCTCTCTGGTTGTTCTATATAAACCTTATCATTTAATTCACCATTGAGAAAAGTTGTCTTAACATCCATTTGATGTAGATACAAATTATATATTGATGATAAAGCTAAAAGTACTCTTATAGATGTTATATGAGCCACCATAGCATATGTATCAAGATAGTTTATTCATTCCTTTTGTATAAAGCTCCTGGCTACTAACCTTTCTTTAAAAGTTTGAATTGATCCATCACTATTATATTTTCTTATAAAAACTCATTTACATCCTATTACCTTGGTACTTGAAGGCAAATCAACAATAGTCTAAGTATTGTTATATAATAATAAATTTGTCTTACCATTAACTGTCTCTTTTAAAAAAGTAATAACTCAAGATATCATTATCTTTTTATATGTTTTAATCTTCGACTACTAATAAGATTGATATTTTATTAAGCATATTAGTCATGTTTACTTCAACTAAGAAAACAATAGATTGTGAAGAGATATAATATGGATGTAAAGTCTTTTTTTTTCTAGTACACAGACTTCTTTTAAGTTCAACAGGATAATCCATTTTAATTCTTTTATTTTTAGAACTTGGATCAAAATCTGCATTATTTGTTGACTCTATTTCAATATCATAATTATCGACTCATTCACTAATTAAATTGGAATCAATTTGAAATTTATTTTCAATAAACTTAACATCTCTCGATTCTATAATTACATTAGAACTCAAATCCAATATTCTATATGCTTTTAAATTTTCAGTATAGCCAACAAAATTCCCTTTTAAAGCTATAGGTCCCAATTTCTTCTTTTTAGGATTCGAAACTCTATAAAAGGCAAAGTAACTCTGAACTTTAAGATAATTTTAGTTTGGTTTTCTTTTATTTCACAATTTTTTTTAAAGAAACTTTTAATTTTTTGAAAGGAATTGTATTATATATACCCCCCCAAACTAGTAGACAACTTGGCATTCACTAATATAAAGTTAAGCATATCAACATGTGTTCTATTTTTTTTTCATGCCAAACCATTTTGTTGAGGTGTATATAGAGCACTAATTTGATGTGTAATTTCATTTTCTTCATAAAATTAAAAAAAAAAACTCTATGGGAAAATACTCAGCACCTTTATCACTCCTTATCATTTCAATTTTCATCCTCTTTTAGTTTTTAAACTTCTAATTTATAATTCTTGAACATTTAAAAGGCTTGATCTTTATGTTTCATTAAATAAACATAAACATACTTCGAAGTCATCAATAAAAGTTATAAAATACACATTCCCTCTCCTATTTAAGATGTCATTCAATTCACATAAATAAAAATGCACAAGTTTTAATAAATTTGTATTTCTTTCAACTTTAGAAAAAGCTTTTCTAGTCATTTTTGCTTGAATTCAAATTTTACATGTTCTTTTATCTTCAATTTTATAAAAAATTAAATAAAACTAACATGTGCCAAACAATCATACTATAAAGATAAAGATAACTCATTCATATAAATAGAAACATTAATTTTATTATTAATATTGAGTTTGAACATTCCATCATATGAGTAGCCTTCCAAAAAAATAGTTAATTTTTGGATAAAATAATCTTATCTGACTTTAAAACAACCTTAAAATCCTTCTTATAAAGAAAATTTGCATACACAAGATTTTCCTTATATATAGTACATGTAAGACATTAACCAACAACAATTTCTTTATAAAAGTGAAATTTAGTTCAACACTTCATTTTCTTATCATCTTTATAGTATTATAATTTCCCATTAGAACTTCTTGTTCATCTTTTGCAACATCATAATATTTGAAATGATTTTTATTATTGCATACATGAATGGTTCTTTCAAAACCTGCTCTCATATGTGTAGTGCTTTTTATTGCCACAATTATAACAAGTTTTTCCTTTCTTTGAATTACTTGGGTTGCCTAGATTTTGAAGTTTTTTGTTGCCTCAAAAAGTTTTTTTTTCCAGTATTCTTCTTTCGAACTGATACGAATCTCGTGATCATGTGGTAACGTAACCCATAATAAGATTGACAACAAATCCTAGAAATCCAAAACAGGTTTGATAGAAGTGTGAAACAATGAAAACTTATCTTAAAACACTAACACTTTTGGAATAAACCTTGTTAAATAAGGATTAATTTCTAACCAATTAATTCTTCTTGTTTGATATGGAATCCTTATAAAATAAGTAAGCTAAAGGCTTCCATATACCTTGTAGTGAATGGAATTCATAACTCTAGAGGAAACAATGTCTTTTTTTTATTTTTGTACTTTATTAGCAAATTCTATTCCCAACTTTAAACAATTTGTTCTTTCTCTTATGAATGAATTAATGGACTTATCATTCATCATTGAACAGGTAAGAATATCTCATTTCCAACACATTTAAAGTCAAATCCAAAATCCTCATATAGCTTCAGATATGACTTGCAAAGTAGAAAAACGGTCTAGACTAGAAGATTTAAACCTTTT
>Ga0325410_1002397_pt1 | contig 21021 bp, 10 predicted proteins | sample PopdelMetagenome_16_FD_206182 | JGI IMG/M metagenome (GOLD analysis project Ga0325410, IMG submission 206182) | Populus deltoides microbial communities from Bellville, Georgia, United States - Xylem-PdIQD-R3 | ecosystem: Host-associated > Plants > Phyllosphere > Stem > Wood/Secondary xylem... | reverse complement strand
GAAGATTAAAAAAGATAAAACGTATGACTAATAAACCTATAAGCAACAAGCTGTTCATTTGTGCATCAAGCTCCTTCCTCAGGTATAGGGCATTATAAATGGTATCAAAGCCATCCCTAGTTGACTGTGGCAACTAAGACCTATGCGAGACAAAGTGCTACATCTTTGTACAGAGTGGAAGACACCTCTTGAACCCATAGGAGCCACCTCTAGAATCCTACAGTGTTCAAGGCTCGATCATGGACTATGATTGTAGTGCGATGGGGACATGACAAACTTAAAAAGGTAGAATGTCATGTCCTATATCTCACATCTAAAGATTATTGGGAGATTGCGTAGATAAAAGGTATGGATAAATATGTTCAACAAGGAATATATTTTATGGGTTATGAGGATAAGAGGCCTTATTAGTGCTATACTTGTTGACATAGAAGCTATTCATTTAAGCACCAAACCTCTCCCTCGAGTTTGGGTGCATTATAAATGATATTAAAGCTGAGCCTAACCATGTGTGGGAACCATGTCCCTTACGGAACAAAATGCTCTACCTTTGTACAGGATGAGAGCTACCTCTTGAATTACCCGTAGGAGCCGCCTCTAAATATTCCTACACTTTCTGGGGCTCAATCCAAGACTATGGTTGTGGAATAACGGGGACATTAATTACACACTTAAGAGGGAAAGAATGCGATGCCACATATCCCATATCTAAGAATTATGACGAGATTGAATAAAACAAAAGAAATGGCTATGTTATACATCTAGAAAGAGGAAAACAAACTGTCCAGGTAGTCACTCCCCAGGTACTGAAATTCTACCACGTCGAAATCATCCACAGACAATTCTTCTATGCAAGCCATTCTCTGAAGTCCAGGTTGTTCCGTAATTATCAAATCATCGTTCACTTCCCAATCTCTTGATACCCTTCTTCTAGGGATCACTGAAACTTTGTCAACGCTTCCCAGAATTGTGCAAGACGTGTCATACCCTTGTGAAGTTGTGGAAGATGAAACACTGTAGTCATTTTTGGAGCAGTCAATGCCCATTGCCTTGGCTACTGTTTCAAGTGGGAAGTTGAGGTATGTCTTGGGGCCTCTAATTCTCAAAGCAGCCTTATCATAAGCCAAAGCTGCTTCTTCAGCTGTTTTAAAAGTTCCAAGCCAAACTCGAGCTCCTTTTCTCGAAGAGTCCCTTATCTCTGCTGCATACTTGCCCCAAGGCCGCCTCCTTACTCCCCGGTAGTGTCTGGTGGTCACTTTCTCTGTTTTCACAGTATTCTCTTTGGAGCTTAGGCTGCTGGGGCCTTTGTTTTCTGCTCTATCATTGGAAGTAAGTTCTTTATAGTTAATTTCAGGAATGATTCCATCAAGAAGTCCCTCCCAGGACTCAGTACCCATCGATATCCATCTACCTAGACTTGGTAGCCTTTCTAGAACCTCCATTGACCCATCTCTACTATCAAGACTAGGCAATTCCTGCGATTTACTCTCTTCTTGTTCGTCATTGCTTGTTACTTTGTCTCCTCTATGTTCTCCAATGTAGCTTGCCCAAACATTCTCTAGGATTCCTTCAGATGTTGCACGATGATCACTTTGTATAGCCATGTTGTCATTTACATAACAAACAAAAGCTAGCTAATTTAACACAAAAAAAAGAAAGGGAGGATGATTGGAAAATGTTAAGAAATATATAAAAGGACACGCGTGATCTGTTAATTAACAGCTAACCTAACCTAATCCCACTACATTGATGGGATTCTAATCCACTGGGAAACTTGTGCTTTAATCCACTGAACGCTAAAGTTTTGGAGGAAATAGAATTTGAACATCAAGAAAGAGGTGGATTTGTGTATTTTAAGGCTTCTCTGTTGACTTGTGTGCATGCATGTCCTAATCATTTGCTAGGATTTATCTATGTACGCCCTGTGTGCTCTACACATATATTTTATTGGAAAGCCTTCCAGTAGTTCATGATCTGCTGAGACGGAATTAAAGGATTTGAAAGCTGGCAGGAGAATCTGCTGAGTTTTATATTGCTCTTGCTTTGCTGCATCTTATATATAGAATACAAGGAACAAAAAAAATTAAATAAGGAAATTTGTAAATAAAAATAAAATATAGGGACAATAATAAATTGTTTTGAAAATTATAGTGACTTATAAAGAGAAACTTTGTCAAGGCCTCCATCACTTTACTTAGATGCTATTTGGTAATGTGGTTGCGGGTGAGGTTCACCCGCAACCACATATTTGAGTGTTTGGTGACAGAGGAAAAATTGATTTTTATTGGTGGGACCCACCAATTTTGCTGCTTCTCGTTGTGATTTTCTCTTAACAGTGGAGCATGGCTCCACTGTTCAGTGAATAGTGGAGCCATGCTCCACTGTTGCACTGTTCACGTGAACAGTGCGTCGTACTATTCACGTGAACAGTTGTTATTTTTTTTTTTGAAAAACTAGTGTGGTTAATTTATTTCACCCGCACTGTTCACGTGAACATGAACTTCTAATTTTTTTTTTGTTTTTTTAAAAAATTAGTTTAAGGTGAATTAAATTTACTCGTACTGTAATCTCAATTTTATTCCTGATAATATATTATCTAATTTTATTGCACGCTCAAAAAATCATGAAAACTGTAGTTCTTGTCGAATAAATTTTGGACGTAATGAAATTATAAATTTTTTTTTAAAAAATTGAGTTTTACTTGAAAAACTAGTATTTAATATTATTTAATAACACTATATAAATTAGAAGGATATCGCATGATAACGTAGCATTTGTGAATTTTGATCGCAATTCCAATTATATTCTTGCCGAATCCGACCCAGTTAAAAAAAATTCAGTTTTTATTTTTATTTTAATTGTGTTTTATTCATTAAATTAGAAGGATATCGCTTGATGACGTTACAAAAAATTCAATTTTTGTTGTTGCGTGCTTAAGAAACCATGAAAAATATAGTCATTGTTGGATAGATTTCGTATGTGATGACATTGCATGTAGTTTAATGGAATAATAAATAAATTTTGATATCAATATTATTTATTTCATGATGTAATAATAGTAGTTAAATCTACAATATTTAAATTAAAAATATTTTTAATTATTTTATAACCTCAATTTGAAAAACATTTTTTTAACCAAACACATTAAATTACTTTTTCTTCAACCTCAATTTCAACCACAGTTTTAACCAAATACCTATTTTTTCAAACCAACCTTAACTAAAAGTACTTTTTATAAAACAACTTTTTTCAAACCACAACCACAACAGCAACCGCAATACCAAACACACCCTTAAAGTGCTCCAACTTTCATTTTATTTCATTCAAATACTTTAAAAAATCATGTTCCCGTTGAGATTCCTAGCTAGTTTGAAGGTCCTTTCCAGGCATTGCTTTTCGTCTCAAATCTTACCACTTGGAGGCCACATGAAAGCATTCTTTATCTCTTGATTCTTTACCAGCACTATTGAATACACATAGAAGTAACTCCATGAGCCAGATGCTAGCTAGCTTTTTAATTATTGAACTGAAGGCTTCTGTATAGAAAGCGTTCTGCTGCAAACTTTTCGAACTTTTATAAAGGTTCTGTATAGAAAGGTTCCTCCAAACTAATTGTGAGAGGAACCTGCATATCATATGCTTGCAACAGTAAGGATCTTGAATACAGTGATGGTCAAATAGCCTAAGCTATTAGGTTATGGGCCATCCTTATTTAGAAACACTGAAGCTTTTTTTTTTAAAATCTTTAATTAAAGTTTTATGTGCTGGTCTAGTCATTGGCTTTGAAAAACAGACCTCCCGTGTAACTTACACTACAGGACCAACAGTTTCAGAATTCTGGTGATCATTTCTTGGTTGGTGATCAAGAATTTCACCTTGATTAAGATAGAGATAGAGCAATAGCTGGGCATAAAAGAAAGAAAGAAAAATAGAATCACACGCTTGGGACATCGACATTCGAACCCAGAAGGAAGGTATGTACATGCTTGTAACAGAAGCAGCAGTAGATTTTACGGAAAACTTATAATATTAACTACAATGTCAAAGGGGTACGTCAGAATCAGCCGCCCCACGAATATTTTAGTGCCTAGCATGCTATTTATCAACTCTTTTGCTTCTTTCGTACGTACTGAAATGATCTCATATCCTGCAAACCAGCTTTTCTTTTTATTTTTTTAGGGATAAGAGAGACGGGGTTATAATTTTTTATTTTTTTAAAAATTATTTTTTATATTAGTATATAAAAATGAATGTAATTTTTTTAAAAAATTTTTAATTCTAAATAAAAAAATTAATTTTTTTTAAAATATTTTCCTATTTTTAGTATCTACCTTAATAATTAACATCTTGTTTTTTCTTTTTCACTCCAATTATGAGGTTGTACAGGTTGAAAAAAGTGAAGTGAAAATGAAAATGAAAATGAAAAGAACAAGAAAATTAAACATAGTTTTATTTTCTCACGAGGGAAGATAAGAATAAAAATAAGGAATATGAATTAGTTGAAAAAAATTAAGTGAAAATGAAAAGTGGTCAAGAAAATTACACATAGTTTTTTCTCACGAGAGAAGACAAGAATAAAAACAAGGAATATGAATTAGTTTATTTTTCTAAAATGATATATTTTTATTTATTTATTATATATTTATTATTTTTATCATTATCACCCCCTCAACCATGAGACTACCATCACCATGATAGTTAAAATATTATTTTTTTAATAATAATAATATTATTATTGTTGTTATGGTACATATTTCTACCATCATTTCCCCACCACCAGCTATAATGTTGACATAACTTTTAAAATATATTAACATTATTATTATAATATTATCACTATCTCACAGTCTACTTCTCCTTCTCGACTACCTTCACTGGTATTACAACAATTATTTTTATTATCTGTATTGCCATCAATATTTTTGTGATTAATTTTTAATCTTTAATCAATATTTTATTTTAACCTGATAACACTTTCCTTCTTACATTTAAAAATTTACCTTTGATTAAAAGATAAAAATGCCCCTATATATTCACAACCTATATCTCCAAAATATAATTCTTCTTTTTTCTCTCTTCAATTAAAATCTCATCTCCCCCCCCCCCTCTCAATATCTATCAAAATTTACATAAAATCTCCACCTTGTAATTAAATTTATCGTCAATTTTGTACTAGAAATAGGAAATAAATTAAAATCAAACACTATAATTATCTATTAGCATACAAATCCGTGTTTTATTAAACACAATCACAACAAAATGAACCCAGCAATAAATAAATAAAACCATAAATAATAAAGAAATTTCTATATAAAAAAAGGGAGCCTAGTAAAGAAAAAGTAAATCCCTAATTAAATAGGCTATAAATAAAATTAGGCGTTGTGGTTTTGTGTGCACATCTGGTTGGTGGCGAGGAGATGGACTAGTTCGTGTTTGGTGGAGGTTTGGATAGTGGCTATTGATGGCTGAAGAATGGTGGTTATTGTGAAGGGTTACTAATGGTTTGAGTTTGTTGATTTTGCTGTTATGGTGGTGAAAATGAAGGCATAGCTATATGCTATCCTAGATTTGATGGTTGGGTTTTGTTAGTCTCAGTTTTGTCACAGCTTTAGATGGTGGAGAAAATGGCTAGGTTTGGTGGTGGGGAAGAAGAAGCGGTTGATAGCTGGTTCTATTGATACTCTCATGACGCCTTTTATACTCACTTGACATTCTTTGTTGAATCATAGATTGATAATATATGTATAAAAGAAATATGAGATTAAGGTTAAATTATATCCTGTGTGCAAATTCTTTAAAGCAGAATCTGATGTTGCAATTGTTTCCTAAAATTTAGAAAGTTCCTGTTAAATAGTTTTCTAGCCTCTAGAGTCTAATTCAATGTGCTATTTTGATAAGATTTATGGTACAAGTAGTTCATGCTTATCCTACTGAGTAATTTTCCAGCTTCTTCCTTCAAGGATTTTCAGCAGGTTTATGTGTTTATTGCCTCGTGCTAATGGATCTGTTAAAAGGTATTGGTGCTGTTATAGTGGTCATTCTTGTGTTTGAGTAATCAGTCTTGTTTCCTATAGATTGGTAGTTCTGGTTTCTCTGTTTTAGTGTGGCTTGTTAAGGTGCTAAAGAATGATTTCTTGAGAGGCCATGGCTAGCCTAATTAACAAGTGATATCAAATTGTGTTTCAGTTAAAAAGAGAAAATATGGAAAGATAACAAGGTGGAAGTTTGCTTGGCAATTCAATTTGGTGTGGCATCAAATCTGCTTCTTTTGAATGCTATTTTGATTTTTTGATTTTGTTGATAATTTCATTTGATAGATCAACTAAACTCGAGCTGTAAGCAAACTTTTCTATGTTTTCATCGCCGGATCTTGATGTTTTATAATTTAATATTTTACTTCTAAAAAAAAAATTATGTCCTATTCTCTATTGTGTTTTTTTATTTTCTGAGCTAATTTGGATTTGTTTTTTTATTTTCTTTTTCCACTTATAAAGGCAATTGGGGTAAATATTCTTGCAAATAAAACTAATTTCATTCTTTATGAAATTCTATTTGAAATTGTTTTTAGGAATTCAGATTCAAATAAGACTTGGATCTTTATTAAAAGGAAAAAAAAAACCAGTGAGAGGAAAAAGAAAATACATAAATGATAAGGGTACTTTGAATAATAAATCAATTATACGGAAATCATATAATAATTCAGAAAATTTTCGTTAATTGAGTGTTATCAATTATATAAATAGTAGTATGTAAAATATAATTTTAAAAAAAAATATAGAAGGAAAAATATTACTTAAACCTTAGGAGGTTTAAATTAATTTTTCCTAATTTTTTTGATTCTTTATTATTATTCCAAAAATAGTATTAGAATTAAAATGTCATTCCGATTCCTCTACTTTCATTTTGAACCTTTTATGCTTGCAATAAGTTCAGCCTCACCATGGGCTTGTAGTAAGCTCAGCTTCACCATGGACGACATGCTGTGCCTTATTCGTCCAACATTTTATGTTTTCATAATACATTCTTCTTCACGGAGAAATGATCATCTCTCAAGCAAAACAAAATCACCTTCATTATAAGGATTCTTTGTGAGTTGGACTAAAATTAAAAAAAAAAAAAACTTTGAGAAACTGTCGAGTCGAGAAGTAACCGACTCTAAAAATAAAAAAAATCAAATGGGGCAGATTGAATCAGACTAACCTCGACTTAAAATTAGATGAGATGACCATCGATCCTTATCTTGAAATTACAATCAATTGACGAACTTCATCAGGTCAAATAAAAAACAACAAACCTCAACTTGAAATTAAAATTAGGTTAAATTAGAGGTGACCAAGGTCAAATCAAAGAAAACCAATCTCAATTTAAAATTAAAACCAAGTCAAATCTAAAATCACCAACCTTATCAAGTCAAATCGAAGGCACCAACTAACTTCATTGTGGAATTTTGAAATTTCAAAAGACTTGTTTAGGATTCAAATTTGTTTTTTTTTTTAGAAAACTTGTTGGAGTTTTCTGAGAGTCAAAAGTAAAAAACAACATTTGTAAGAGTCTCTCGAGAAGGAAGATATCTTTATGCACAAGTTTTTCAAGATTCAAGTGGGGAGAATTTTGCAAGAGTGGTCCAACAATAATATACAATAGAAATTAGATAGCTCACTTGATAGAAATATAGATATTTCTTTCGAGGTTTAACTTCCCTATTGACAATTAAAATCTACTACTTGCATCTTAATTTCTTCACACCACTAAGCTATATATATATATATATAATAAAAAATCTAAAAATAATATCTTTTCAATAAATTTATCTATTTCTTCATTTTTATTTAATTTTTATGTGCAAGAAATCTTGAAAATATAAAAAATACAAAAATGGGTGTAACTGGGGTTGCAATTGAACCAATATTTGAATACCATCAATAAAAATGAAGTTTGAAAATTTTTAAAGAGAAATGGGCTTGAATTTGTTTCATTTGGCTAAAATTGAAAGAAATTAGAGTTTAAGGATGAATCTGGAATAATTAGCCCAGTTATAATATTAATTAAGGGCTTGATTGAATGAAAAATTTGAAATTTAAAGTTGATTTAAAAATGAAGAATCGGAGGACCAAGGATCAAAATAAGTAAAGCGAAGAATTTAGAGGCAGATTTAATTTCCGTCAAGGGCTGAATTGAAAGAAATTAGGAAAAAAGATGGAAATTGACCAAAAATAAGAAATTAAAAGACCAAGAACCAAGGATCAAAATGCACTCAAATTGAGGGACTATGATGGAGTTTGGTGAAATTAAATCAGAGATGAAACCTAATTCTGCTAGGAAAAAAACGATGTCATTTCACTCTTAGTGAAATGGTGAGTTTTACTTAAATTAGAGAAGAACATGTTGTTGAAGTTTTGAAGGAAACAACGCTGTTTTGTTCATGATCTTTGTAGACTTTTGGGCAAAAAGATAAAAATGGTTACTTTTTACGCCAATTAAAGGCTTGATATTGGTCCAAATTGAATCTACTGGTGGCATAAAAATGAAAGAAACGTGTTTTCTAACATGTTAGCTACAATCTTGGTGTAAGAAATTAGAGTTTGACTTCTGAGCCAAAAGGTAGAAATGACTATTTTTCACACCAATTAAGGGCTTGATGTTGGTCCAAATTGAATCTATTGGTGGCATAAAAATGAAAGAAACGTGTTTTCTAACATGTTAGCTACAATCTTGGTGCAAGAAATCAGAGTTGAACTTCCAAGATTCAGCACAGATTCTGAGTCAAACATGCCCACTCAATCAGCCTCCCTCCATGATCAACAACCATCCTTTTCATTTCGATGTAAGATTTAGCTTTTAAAATCTGATCCTATCTCTATGAATCAAGCAAAGAGCATGTTCTCTTATATGTTGGCTACAACCATTATACAAGAAATCAGGCTTTCATTCTCAGAATCAGCTACATGTTTGATGTCAAACATACCCCCTCAATCAGTCTCCCTGCAAGACCAGCAGCTTAGCCTTCCATTTTGATTCGAGATTCAAATTTCAATCTCTGATTTTCTCTTCATAAATCAAGAAACGAAGGATTGATGGTCAACGTATAAACAAATTTCCAATATATAATCCTAACAAGGGCTGGGATTTATATTCTTTTATAGAAGGATTAATATGCACCTATAAAAAGGGAATCCAACAGCACACAAAGAAAGAAAAGAAAACTGGAGAAAACACTGGAGAGAAGAAACTCGTGAGAAGAAAGGAAAAAAGACAGGGGAACAAAATAAGTTAGTGACAAGAAGAGGAGAAGAAAGGACGAAGCAGCATCAGTTTCTTTTACTGCTACAGTTTCTCTTCTAATTCCAGGTCTGTGCAAGTCGTCCCTTCTTTTAGCAGCTTGTAAAAACCACGAACAAATTACTCTGTATTCTGCTTTATATTTGTTGGATGAACAGTGAAGTGAGGTGGTAGTCCCATATCATCACCACCATGAATGTTTTGAGTATAATGTAATCTTTCGAATCAATGCAAGAACATGATACACGGGTTTTGCTCACACATTGCCGCATAACTTGTACGGAGAACTTTGAAAATTTAAGATTGCAAGAACCCCTCACTTACGGTTTGCTAAAGTAATTTGAACTTTTGTCACCTTTTATTTCTTTCCTCTTAAATCTAATGCTGACATCTTCAATATTCAAAAGTAAAAAAGAAAGCAGTTCTCGTATTTGGTCATATATTTTGGATAGAAGGGACTGGTTAAAGATTTCTAGGATAATAATTTTCTAGAAAGGAATAGGCCGCACCTAAAGAGGATTTGTTGGCTTTTAATATATACTAGATAAAAAAAATTATGAAAAAAACTATTGTAATTCATGATGTTTTTAAGAAAAAATTTACAAAATTAAATTTTTAACCAGCTTAATGTTTAAAAAATAAAATGAACATAGAAAATTTTAGAAAAAATCATAAAAAAAACCATGTGGGAAAACATTGTAATAATTCACAGTGTTTTAAAAAAAAAAACTACGAAGCAAAATTCTCAACCAGCTCGATATGAAAAAAAATCGATAAAGACCATTTTGAAAAAAAAAATTCATAAAAATTGAAAAAAAAGCCTTGTTAGAAAACGTTGTAGTAATCCATGACAAAGATCATTTTGAAAAAAAAGAAGAAGAAAATTTATATAAAAAAAGAAGATAAATAATAAAATTAATAAAGATAATTTTGAAAAAAATCATAACAAAAAAAAATCATGTAGGGGAATACTGTAGTAATCCGCAGTGTTTTAAAGAAAAAAACTACAAAGCTAAATTCTCAATCAGCGCAATATGAAAAAAATAAACCAGACAATTCTAGAAAAAAAATAAAAACAAATCATAAAAAAAAAACATTGTGGGGAAATGCTATAGTAATTTACAGTGTTTTAAAGAAAAAAACTACAAAACTAAATTCTAAACCAACTCCATATTAAAAAAATAAAATCAACAAAAACAATTCTGAAAAAAACATAAAAAAAGAAAAAACAAAGAAAAAGAAGAAGACAATTTTTGAAAAAAAAAGGCAAAAAAAAAAAATAAAAAAAAAACATGTGGGGAAAGTTAAATCTAAATTCTCAACCAGCTCAATATTAAAAAAAAAATCAACAAAGATAATTTTGAAAAAACACATGTGGGGAAACACTATAGTAAAACAAAAATCATGTTGGGAAACATTGTAACAATCCACAGTGTTTTTTTTTTTAAATATGAAGCAAAATTCCCAACCAGCTCAATATGAAAAAAATAAAATCAATAAAGACCATTTTGAAAAAAAAAATCATAAAAAAAACCATGTAGAGATATATTGTAGTAATCCATAATGTTTTAAAGAAAAAAACTACAGAATTAAATTTTCAACCAGTTCAATATTTAAAAAAAATCAACAAAAATAATTTAAAAAAAAACATAAAACAAAAAAGAATAAAAAAAGACAATCTTGAAAAAAAAATATAAAACCAAAAAAAAAGGAAAAAAACACGAAAAAGGTACAGCACATGCATATTATACCCTTATAAATAAAAAAGAATTAAATAGATCGGTTGAATTTGATTTTTTATTTGTTAAAATTGAATAAGCTTGATTTAAATTATTTTTTTACAGAATTTGACTTAATTAGCTTTTTTTTTATAATCAGCAAATGATTTTTAAATTTCTTTTAACTAAAATTGTCCAATAAATTTTAAAACCCGTTCGATTAAGTTATTTTTAAATTAATTTTTATAAATAATTTAATTATTTTACTAACATAAGGAATACTACGCTAAAAAATCACCATAAGAATTCAGTGCTCCACAGATTCTTCATGTATGTCTAATCTCTCTGAATCAAAACAGGCCACTGTACAGTTACTCAAGTCCATAAAAAACAAACATGTAATATATATATATATATATATATATATATATATATAGCCGCAGTTTGGTGTGTGAGAGGTTATTATTATTATTACTAATTTGGGTCCTGCACCCGGCAGGACCCAACACCCATTTGGGTTTAGTATCGGCAAGACTGACGCAGCAGAAAACGATAAATAAATATGATCAACATTAATATTCCGTAAATAATTTACAACAAAAGAAACTCTCAGAAAACTCAAGGTTTGTTTATTCAAAAATCAATACCTGCCACGGTTAGAGGCCTTACAATGGTATATAAAGCAAAACCCTAACCTAACTCATGACGGATAAGAAAATGACACAAAACATTAAATTTACCATAAATGGTAAATTTGAGATAAATGCAGAATATGAAAGGCCTATAAATCCTGAGAAAACAGGAATTGACGAAAGTCAATTCGGACTCTGAAATCAAGAGTTATAGCTAAAACAAAACTTTCCAAAAATAAAAAAAATGACTATTTCGAGGCCGAAACGATGGAATTTGGCCAAAAACTGGTGGACATCAGGGGCGTAGCCCCTAACTTCCATTTGGGTATTTCATGGGTTTGTCTTTGTATCGTGTTCACCCAAAGTAAAATCTCTTATATAATACAAAAATTTATAAAGTATATAATGTGAAAAAATTTATTGAGAGCTTCATCAACTTTAATATGACAATATTAGAGAATTATTTACTCAACCAAACAAAATCTCAATATTTTTTAAAAAATAGAAAACCATGAAAAAAAAATTATTTTGAAACAAAGGAAGAAATTTTAATTTTAAAATTTCTTGGGTTTGACATTGTAACCAAACACAATGCCAACATTTAAGAAAAAAAATACAATATGTTGAATCTCGACTCTCAACCAGACACAATTTTACAATATGTTTTTTTATAAAAAAATATTTAAAAAATAATACAAAAGCATGAAGAAAATATTATTTTGAAGTAAAGAAAAAAATTAAAAATTTTAAAATTTCTTGGGTCTGTCATCACAGCCAAACACAATCTCAACGTGTTTTTTTTAAATAATACAAACACATAACAAAAATATTAATTTGAAGCAAAGAAAAAAACTTAAAAATTATCAAATTTTTTTCAAAGAATTTTTGAAACGCAAAATTAAATATGATTTAATTAGAAAATTTAATCTAACCTGAAACGGGAAAAAAAATTATCATCACCTAATTTTTGTATAATATAAAAAAAACTTATCAATTTATTTTGAAAAATAAATTTAAATCATAAAAAACAACAACAAAGAAATTTAATTAGATATAACTGTTGAGTTTGGAAGCCAGTCATCGTTATTGATCAATGGTTTTTCATTAATATTCAATGGTGGTGTTATACTATAGTAAAGAAGAAGAAAAGAGAAGAATATATATATAGACACACGATGTGCAGAGGCATAGAGAGGAATAGGGGATTGAATCCGTCCACCAAAGGAAATCAATTGTTTTTTTTTTTTTTTTTTACAATCTTCCTATGCCGATGTCCTTCGATGGATTGCTTTGAATAGCCCTACTTGGGGAGGAGGCATTTTCGGTCTTCTTTTTTCCTGTGAACGATTCTGATCTTTTCTTTTCATTCTACTTGAGCCGTGGTTTTCGACCGGGCCCTAGGATACTGCTCACATCCCTAGATAGCTTTCAAAGTTTGCAAACCTTCCTGCACCGGTAGGACCCAACACCCAATTGGGTTCAGCACCGGCAGATCCAATGTTATATTGGGTCCTGCACACGTCAGGATCCAAAGTAATTTTAGGTCTGCATCAGTAGAATCCAGAGTTATTTTGGGTCATGCACCTGGTAACACCCAACACCTAATTGGGTATTGCACCAGCAGAAATCAAAGCTATTTTGGATCATGCAGAACAAATTTCAAGAGTTTGGGTCCTGCAAAACAAATTTCAAGAGGAAAAAAAATTAAAATTAGAATTATCTTAAAATAGTTTTCTTTTAAAATATATTAAGATGATATTTTTTATTTTTTAAAATCTATTTTTTATACAATCACATCAAAATATTAATTTGAAGTAAAAGAAAAAATTTAAAATTGTAAAATTTCCTGGGTTTTGCTTCGCAGCCAGACGCAATGTCAATACATATATATTTTTTAAAAAAATTATTTGAAGTAAATAAAAAAATTTAAAATTTTCAAATTTCAAATTTCATGAGTCTCGCTTCGCAGCTAAATACAATGTCAATATATTTGTTATAAAATTATTTGAAGTAAAGAAAAAAAATTTAAATTTTCAAATTTCATGGGTCTCGCTTCGCAGCTAGACATAATCTCAATATATATATATATATATATATATATATATATATATATATATATATATATATATAAATATATAAAAAAAAAAAAAAAAATAAAAAAAATATTAATATAAAGTAAATAAAAAAAATTAAAAATTAAACAAATTAACTTTATTGGGTCTTGCTAGGAGGCAGGACCCAACGCTTTGGCACTTTTTGAAAGTGTTTTGGGTCCGGCTGCCAAACTAGACCCAACAGCTTTTGGTAGAGAAAGCAACGCCCCCAACTCTTAGGTCCTGCTTGGGGCAGAACCTAACTCTAATAGGTTGAGCAGGACCCAACACCGGGTCCTAGTGTCAGCAGTACCCAACGCTCCTATGTTTTTAGTTGAGAATTGCGGTTAGGGGAGTGGCTTTTTCTACTATAAGTCGTTGGGTCCGGCTTTGGTAGCCGGGCCCAACGCTATTAGGTCTGGTTTACAATCTAGACCCAAAACATTTCCAAAAGGTGTCGATAGAGTTAGGCCCTGCCTCCTAGCCAGACTTAACAGAGTATTTGACTGTGGACGTTTTGGAAATGTTTTAGGTTTGACTTGTCAACTAGACCCAACAGCGTTGGGTCCGGCTACCAAAGCCAGACCTAGCGACTTTTGCTAGAGAAGGTAATGCCCCCAGCCGCAATTCTTGATTAAAAACACAGGAAAGAAATGCCTTCTAGGATGTTACAATGTCGTCCACAGTGCAAATACTATATGGTTACAGTGTCGTCCACAGTGCAATGTGTCTGTATCTACAGTAAATCTACAGTGTTTATATAATGTTTTTCCATTTGTTTTAATATATAGCAAAGCAACTGTGCAAGTCCATAGTTAATTGTCTCTTAGTTCACAATGCATACTTGTACAGGAAGTTCACTATGCATACATATACAGTAAGTCCACAGTGATTTGTCTCTTGGTCCACAATGCATTCATATACAGTAGAAATCCTACGCGTTAATATTAAAGTTTATTTTTCTTTTTTTTTAAGAAAATATACTTTTTTAAGGAATCGATGTATCTTTTATTTTTGAGACCAACCTCAACTTTTTTTACAATGTGATTTAAAAAAAAATAAATATAATAATTAAGATAATTAATGGTAATCATAAAAATCATTTAGAAGAAAAATGTATAACAAAAGTAACAATTTATAACAAAAATCATTATCGTGTAAAGATCTCGCCTTCCAGTTTGCGATCTCGCCTTCTAGTTTATTGTTTTTTAGGGACTCGACACCATCTACTGCTGCTTGGAGAGTGACAATTTCCACCCAACCACCGATCTTATCGGTTCTTCTTCCTTAATTGGTTGTGATGAAACTCCTTTCATGGTGATGTCTCAATTTTACCATAAACTCCCTGCTTTAAATGAATTCCTCCACATAATTCTAAACTTGGATTGACATTCATGTTGTTAAAGAAACTATATATATATATATATATATATATATATCTCGATGTAAGTTTAAAAACATTTTGTTTTTTTTTTTTTAAATGACTTGCGACCTCCCTAAGACATTTTCAAGAGAGTGGTAGTCTACACATTTTATGTAAAAAGGGTTAGTGACAAACCTCTCTTTGGGGTTTACATGATGGAATTTTATCTCTGAAAAACGGGGTTGATATATTTCTTTAGGTGATTTGAACTTATTATTGGCTTAGGAAAAATATACATGCATAGAGTTTGTCAAATATATGCTTGCCTCGAGGGTTTAAAATTAACTCTAGCATCATGGATAATAATAAATAGAATATATATGCAGGTTATTGTTCAAAGATATAAAAGAAAGGATTCATCCGCTCAAAAACTGTTTAAAGAGCTTAAAAAATTTAGGATCACTTCTGATCATTCTAGCATACTTTTAATATCCTTGTTTTTCATTTTACACTCCTTGTTGCCCAACTTTTCTTATCACCTTTTTTTTTTTTTAATCTTCGTACCCCATAGCATCTTGTTTTATGATGTTAAGGCGGGCTTCTATAAATTATAATTAATTTCTTCTGAGTTTTTTTATTTTTTAATAATGTGGGTTTCCAGGCCAGCTTGCCCGCACATCGACTAATCCCATGAGCCCTGAAGTTAACGACCATGTAAGAGCATCTCCAATGGGAAATACTATATTAAAGAGCCAAAAGGATAAAATGGCTTTTTGAATAGTGTAAATATAGCTTTTTTGATTATGTGCATTCCAATGGTAAAAAGCTATTTAGAAAAGCCAATTATATTTTAATATATTTCATGTTAAATTAATTTTAATATAATTATATAACTAATTTAGATATTTTATATATAATATAATTATGATGTTATTAACTATATAATTACTATGAATAATTTATAAAAGTAATATAAAATTAATGAAGTAATATGAAAGTTAAAAGATATAATTTAAAATTAAATTTAAAATTTATTTATATGAATATTTTTAATTTTTAGTTTTATATGTTACTGTTAAAAATTTAATTTTTTAAAAGTAAATTCAAATTCAAACTTTGAAAAAAACCGCCAACATTTGAAATTTTGATCTCCAAATTTTTTTTAAAAAAAATTCAAGCTTTGAAAAAATGACCGCCAACATTTTAAATTTTAAAATTTCAAATTTTGAAAAAATAACCGCAAACATTCTAAGATTTCAAAATTTAAAAAAATAATCCATCTATAAATATTCACATATACCTTAACATTTTTTCTCATCATTTTCTTATCTCCAATCTTTATTATATTTCATTAAAATTCATCATGAATCATTCTAATTTTAATTTTTATGATACTTTTAATTTTGATGATGACACTCCTGTGTTCGCTTTTCAAGTTGCTACTGTTATGGTTGCTGAAGAAGAATCGAATAATCAAGGGTGGAGAACAGGGTATCGTGGCTCTATTCTTGGTCACAATATTGTCAATCGTAATAGAAAGGAATGTGAGTTAAGGTTATATCATGATTATTTTGATGAAAATCCTAAATTCACTGAAAGTCAATTTCGAAGAAGATTTAGGATGAGTCGTCGTCTTTTTCTTCGGATCGCAAATGTAGTGGAAGCTCATAATCCATATTTCATACAAAGGACAGATGCTCTTGGTATTCTTGGTTTATCTTGCCTTTAAAAAGTAACTGCAGCTCACATAATACTTGCATATGGTATTCATGCAGATCTTACCGATGAATATCTTCGAATTGGAGAAGCCACTGCGATAGAAAGTCTTAGAGCTTTTGTCAAAGAAATCATAGAAGTTTTTGGTGATTGGTATCTAAGGGCACCAAACGAGGTCGATATTTGTCGATTATTATCAATTGGAGAGCAACGTGGATTTCCAGGGATGTTTGGGAGTATTGACTGTATGCATTGAAAATGAAAGAAATACCCAATTGCATGGCATGAGATGTATACTGATTATTGTCGTGAACCAACTATAATTCTAGAGGCGGTGGCTTCACAAGATCTTTGGATATGGCATGCCTTTTTTGGAATGCCTAGATCATTAAATGATATTAATGTTATTGATCGGTCACCTATCTTCGCTGCACTTGCTGAAGGTAGAACTACTCCTGTCAATTATACAATTAATGGGCATGAATATACAATGGGATACTACTTAGCAGATGAGATTTATCCTAATTAGTCAACCTTTGTTAAGACAATCCCAAGGCCATTAGGAGCAAAGAGAAAACATTTTACAAGTAAGCAAGAGTCTGCAAGAAAGGATGTGGAGCGGGCATTTGGGGTGCTCCAATCTCGTTTTGCAATTGTACATGAACCTGTTCGATACATACTGGGATGAAGAAACGCTTGCAAATATTATGAAAAGCTTACATAATAATGCATAATATGATTATTGAGGATGAAGGAGCAATGAACCTTGGATTTGACCATGAACGTGAAGTCAATTCCTTTATATCAGTGTCACATGGTGAAATACCAGAACTACATGATTTTCTTCAAACTCATAATCGAATCAGGGATAGAGCAACTAGCTCTCAACTACAAGAAGATTTGATTAAACATTTGTGGAAACAATATGGCAACGGATATAATCATTAGATTTGAACTTCTTATGTCATCATTAGTTTCAAGTTTTTTATGTTTTTTTTTTCATTATAGTTGTTATCTTTTAAGTTAATTAATCCTACTTATTGTTGTTAAGTTTTAGAAAAACTTCAAAAAAGTATTATGAATTGATACCACTTTTATAACAATATATTTAAAATAACCAAGAAATTACTACATATTTAATTAAAAATACATTACATTAAACAACAAATAAATCTAGTTAATTGAAAATTAAAACCCCTCTTTTGCAGAATTTCTAACTTTCTATTTTGAAAATACACTGCAGAAATTGGGTCCAAATTAGAAATATCCATTTTCATAATTTGTTCTTCTTTCTCAATCATGTCTAATTCTTGTTTCTCTTGACTTTGTTGAATCATCATAGCTTGTTTCTCTAACATAATTTTTCTGTCTTGTTTCTTCTGATTCTCAATTTCAAGTAGAGTATCCTTGAATTGTTGTAAGAGATTTGTTACAGTTACCTCCTCAACTTTGTCTTTTCCTTATTTACGTTAAAGTCATTTCTTTGCAGCCTTTTGAACAATTGGTCTATCTTGATAAATCAACGGTTCACTGTCTTCTCCTAAACTAACAGAATCAGGGGTAGATGGAGCCGATGAAGTCAGACTTGCATTGACATGACTTTTTGTTTCTTGTTTGACCTTTGATGTTGACTTGCACGCTCAAATTACCATTTGGGTTTTTTTTTTTTTAAGATAACCCAACAATGTTCTAGTTAAAATCGTTTGCCAACACAAGAAGCATACATTTGTCGAACATCATTAATCTGGTAAAAAATTAGAGAAATTAAATAATGTTAAAATATATGTTTAACAATTTAACATGAAAATGAATATTAAAATTACCCTTGATTCTTCGATCATTCCACTTTGCTAACGATTTTTAATTTGAGTAACAAATCCAACAAATTTACTGACTTCTCTATTTATTTCTTGCCATCTACTTGAGATGCTTATTTGAGAACGATTATTTAAGTTTTCTCCATTCTCTACAAAGTAAGCATGTACTCGAGCCCAGAACTGTTTTGTTTGTTGTTCAACTACTATAATTGGATCCTTGCTTGTATTTAGCCATGCAAAAACAAGTAAACAATCTTTCTCTGGTGAGAAGTTTTTACGTCTTTGTGATTTTTTTGTCGTATGGACATTTAAATTCGAGCATGTTAAGTCATCAATTAATTAATTAGAATCACTTGGTTGGAAGAGAATATTTTCTGACTCACTCATAAGAAAGTTGGTAAAAGAGCTTGGAAAATTTAAATTCATCTACATTTATAAAAAAAAAAAAAAAAAACTCAAGCTAAAACCTTATAAGAGAGTGTAAAAGAAACTCAAATTCAATGTCTAGCAATTTTGTAGTTTCCATACATGTGAATTAATAATAAGCATTGCCTCTTACTTGTTCTAACATAATAATTTGACCATTTTTTGGAACTAAAAGAAGATTGATATACTGGTTTAATTGCATTTTTAATAAGACAAAATATAATTGACCTCAAATTAAAACAGAAAATCAAAAATAAATTTTAAATATGTCACTCTATATTTTTATCAATACCAACTACCATTATTACTTCCTCTCAATTTTGTCAAAGATAACAACATAAATAAAAATTGTTTTCCTTAACCCATATCGAAAACATAAAATAATAAAGAAATAAAAATTATCACAAATATCAAATTAACAACAAAAGTCTAAAAAATCAAGAGATATAAAAGAGAAAATAGAAAAAGCTTTTAAACAAGCATACCTTTTAATTTTAGCTAATTAACACAACCGATGTTATTAATTAATCGGAGAATAATTGATTCTTGTTTTCCTAAATTTGAGAGCAGGGTAAGGCACAATACAAGATTTTAAAATTTATAAGTTCTTTCCTTCTGCTTTTAAAGAAAAAAAATAAATTGTTGGCCAACGGCTATAAAAATAGCCGTTGGCCAACAATCATTTTCTTTTGTCATTTCTACAGGGAAATGTAGAAATGACTCTTCAAAGGATAAATAGCTAAAATAGCTATTTTTTTGTCTGAGCCGTTGAAGTGAAGAAATGCAGAAACAAAAGCTAAAAGTACAACTTTTACAATTTGCCTCTTCATTTAGCTCTCCTCCTATTAGAGATACTTTAAGCCTCCAGTGACCATCATATTAGCAACCACATCGCTCGAACCTAAGATCATCGAGGGAGCAAACTTCCTAGTCTCAAGCTGTTACCATTGAGCTACCTACTAAATGGTTTTCTGAGTTTTTCTTAGAGCACCACCATTAGATTTTTTGTGATTTTTGCTTGCTTCTAGTGTTGGGTGTAATTCTAATTAGTATTTATTACAAAGAAAAATTTCTTAGGTTAAAAAAAAGACAACAAAGAATATATTTTATTTTGATTATAAGAATCAGAAAATAAAAAATAGACTTTTTCTCACTTCAAATTCAAATTGTTTGGATCAATAAATATTAATCTTGTCTGGCATAGATTACAGATAACTATTTATCATGAATACGACTTTTAAATCAACTACGTATCATTATTCATAATTTTAAAGCAAGATATGATATGCGAGGTAATGATGGGTTTGTAAAAGCGAGTAAGATATGATATGAAGTGAAGCTCGTGCCACAATTTTCGGAAAAGAACAGTTGTTGTGATATCTGCAATTGATATCAAAAACAGACCAACGATTATTTTTACAGAATCACGAAACTTCCAATCATTGTCCAGGTCATCTTTTTGATAGTTTATTCCAAAGTCTGAACAGTGGATATCATAGTACAGTGGTTTGTCTAACTATGATACTGTCTAATTCTGCACAGAAAGCTTTTATTTGGTAATGGTGGTTTGGAACTTCCGACAAATCAGGTAATTTTTATTTCCAAACCAACGCAACTGCAGAACCGACTAGCTAATGGTCAGATCGATCCTTTTTCTTTTTTTCTTTTTCAAAAAGGCGTTTCTGTCAGCAAAGTCAACTGGTACGTGACCCACCACTGGAACCCAAATTTATGGGAGGCCTATAAAAGGAGAGGAAAATGGTCTTATTCTTACCACTAAGCTCATCAGTCCTATTATAAAATCTACAGCTAACTTTTATGGAGAAGGATTGTACTAAACAGCATCTCCCTCAACATCTTCTTCGTCTCCTTTTCTATCTGTTAATCTTCATTCCTAATACTTCCAAGGCCCTTGCAAATCCAAGACCTTCCAATAATTCAGCTCCGGCAGTCATAGTGTTTGGAGACTCGACTGTC